>ERZ860076.494-NODE-494-length-25453-cov-4.816049_pt1 | contig 25453 bp, 22 predicted proteins | sample MGYA00509982_ERZ860076 | MGnify/ENA primary metagenome ERZ860076 (study PRJEB30046, sample SAMN00715193) | human gut metagenome | study: EMG produced TPA metagenomics assembly of the A metagenome-wide association study of gut microbiota in type 2... | reverse complement strand
GGCAGTTATTCACCAGTTTGCAAGAGAAATGCTTGCAGGCGGCGGCAGAATGATTCTTGGCTCTGATTCCCATACCCGTTATGGTGCGCTTGGAACTATGGCAATGGGTGAAGGTGGTCCTGAACTTGTAAAACAGCTTCTGAACCAGACCTATGATATCAATATGCCAGGTGTTGTAGCTGTTTATCTGGAAGGCTCCCCTGCAAAAGGCGTAGGACCTCAGGACGTTGCGCTGGCTATTATTGGTGCTGTATTTAAGAACGGTTATGTGAAGAATAAAGTAATGGAATTTGTAGGACCTGGCGTAGAGAACCTCTCTGCTGATTTCCGTATCGGCATTGATGTTATGACGACAGAGACTACATGTCTGTCCTCTATCTGGAAGACAGATTCTGTAATTAAGGATTTCTATGATATCCATGGCAGAAGTGAGGATTATAAGGAACTCAATCCTGGCGAAGTAGCATACTATGATGGATGCATTAAGATTGACCTTAGTACCATCAGACCTATGATCGCGATGCCTTTCCATCCAAGCAATACATATACCATTGAAGAGTTGAACGCTAATCTGATGGATATTCTGGATGATTGTGAGAAAAAGGCATTAGTAAGCCTGGATGGCGCAGTTGATTTCAAATTAAAGGATAAGGTCATTGACGGTAAGCTCTATGTAGAACAGGGTATTATCGCAGGCTGTGCAGGCGGTGGATTTGAAAATATCTGTGCTGCAGCTGATATCCTGACAAATGCAAGCATTGGACCGGATGAATTTACATTAAGTGTATATCCTGCTTCCATGCCAATCTATATGGAATTGATCAAAAATGGCTGTGCAGCCAAGTTGATGGAGACAGGTGCTGTCCTCAAGACTGCATTCTGTGGACCTTGCTTCGGTGCTGGTGATACACCGGCAAACAATGCCCTTTCCATTCGTCATTCAACAAGAAACTTCCCGAACAGAGAAGGTTCCAAGCTTCAGAGCGGTCAGATCGCATCTGTGGCACTGATGGATGCACGTTCTATCGCAGCAACAGCAGCGAATAAAGGCTTCCTGACTCCGGCAACAGAGTTCGATGGTGACTTTACCAAGTATAAATATTTCTTTGATAAGAAGATTTATGAGAACCGTGTATTTGATTCTCATGGCGTGGCAGATGAGAGCGTTGAGATCAAGTTTGGTCCTAACATCAAGGACTGGCCTGCAATGGTAGCTTTGACAGATAATCTTCTTCTTAAAGTTGTATCTGAGATTCATGACCCTGTTACAACAACAGATGAATTGATCCCTTCCGGTGAGACCTCTTCCTACCGTTCCAATCCTTTGGGACTGGCAGAGTTCACACTTTCCAGAAAAGATCCTCATTACGTAGGACTTGCCAAGGAAGTACAGAAGGCGGAAAAAGCCAGAGAAGCAGACAGTTGTCCATTAGAAGCATTCCCTGAACTGGAGAATGCATGGAAGGCAATGAAAGAGATCACACCTGATGCAGACAGCAGGAATACAGGTATCGGCAGCACCATCTTTGCTGTAAAGCCTGGTGATGGTTCGGCAAGAGAGCAGGCTGCAAGCTGTCAGAAGGTACTTGGCGGCTGGGCTAACATTGCCAATGAGTATGCAACCAAGAGATATCGTTCCAACCTGATTAACTGGGGTATGCTTCCATTCATTATTAAGGAAGGAGAGCTTCCATTCCAGAATCTGGATTACCTCTTCATTCCTGGCATCAGAAAGGCTGTAGAGGAGAAAGCCCCTGCAATCAAGGCTTATGTTGTAGGTAAGGGAGAGAAGAAGGAATTTGACCTGACTCTTGGAGAACTTACAGACGAAGAGAGACAGATTATCCTGAAAGGATGTCTCATCAACTACAATAGAGTATAAGAGAACATTTCTGCCAGCGGGGTGAAGCCTGCTGGCAGTTATTATTTGACAGAATGTCAAGATTCATGCGAAAGGGACGAATCGTGCAGTTTGACAATGCAGCACAGGTCCGCTCCCGCTACGTGAAAAACGTAGTGGTCACGTAAGGCGCTATTGCAAGCATAGCTTGCATACCGCCTAAGTGCCAACGTTTTTCAAGTACCTGTTTATGCATTGTGAAAACTGCACGATTCTGTGGCTTGGATAGGAAAGGATATGGCACATGAGTGAGAATGCAATTTATGATAGAAGGAGTATCCGTAAATATCAGGATAGAGAGGTTCCAACGGAGTACATAGAGCAGCTTATAGATGCTGCGAGAATGGCGCCTTCGGCGAAGAACAGGCAGCCGTGGAAATATATTGTGTATACAGGGGATGGGAAGCGGAAGCTGACAGATGCAATGGCGAAGGGAATTGAACGGGAAGAGTCAGGGGAAGCCAAGTTCCCGGATTTTCGTTATGGAATAGCGGATGCTAAGAATACGGTCAGAGTTATGAGGGAAGCACCGGTGGTTATTGTGGTGTTAAATACCAATGGTAAATCGCCTTTTATTCCTGTGAAGGAGGATGGACGCATTGTGGAGCAGTGTGATGCACTGTCTATTGGGGCATCCATTCAGAATATGCTGCTTAGGGCGCAGGAGCTGGGGCTTGGCACTTTATGGATTGCCAATACCTGCTTTGCCTATCCGGAACTGGAAACGTATATTAATACAACAGATCAGATTATCAGTGCCGTTGCAGTAGGGTATCCAGATGAAGCGCCAGGGCAGAGACCTCGCAAAAAGATAGAAGAAATAATGGTCAAAACGCCTTTTTCATGTTAAGATGGGATGATATGGCAGAACAAAAAACGAGAATTTGAATATTAATATAATAATAATGTACTTTCAAGCCGCAAAGCAGCGACTTGAGGTGGAGGTTGACATGGAAGTATATTTAGACAATTCTGCTACCACCAGATGTCTGCCGGAGGTAGCGGCTCTTATGACCAGAATCATGTGTGAGGATTATGGCAATCCATCCAGCATGCATTTTAAAGGCGTAGAGAGTGAAAAGTATCTTCGCTATGCGCGTGAAACGATAGCAAGATGTCTCAAGGTACAGGAAAAAGAAATCCTGTTTACCTCAGGCGGAACGGAATCAGATAATATTGCACTGATAGGCACGGCTTATGCCAATTGCCGTGCGGGTAGACATATTATTACAACGCAGATCGAGCATCCGGCAATTCTGCAGACATGTGCATATCTGCAGGAGCAGGGATTTGAGGTGACTTATCTGCCGGTAGATCATAATGGTGTGATTCGCCTGCATGATCTGGAGTGTGCGATGAGAAGAGATACCATACTGGTGTCCATTATGCATACAAATAATGAGATAGGCTCCCTACAGCCTGTTGCAGAAGCCGGGGCATTGATCAAGCGAATGAACCCCAATACAGTGTTCCATGTAGATGCTGTACAGGGCTTTGGTAAGTTCAGAATCCTTCCTAAGAAAATGAACATTGACCTGCTTTCTGTCAGTGCTCATAAGATTCACGGACCCAAAGGTGTGGGTTTCCTGTATATGAATGAAAAAGTCAAGGTCAGACCAATCATTTTTGGCGGAGGACAGCAAAAAGGCATGCGCTCAGGTACGGAAAATGTACCGGGAATCGCGGGAATGGCACTGGCAGTTGAGAAGATATATCAGAACCTTGAGGCGGAAAACGATAGGCTGTATGCATTAAAAGACAGATTTATACAGGGCGTAACGAGGATAGAAGATGTCAGAATCAATGGACTTATGGGAAGGGACAGCGCCCCCCATGTAGTCAGCGTATCAATCGGTGGAATCAGAAGTGAAGTATTGCTGCATTCCTTAGAGGACAGGGGCATCTGTGTGTCAGCAGGAAGTGCCTGTTCAGCGCATAAGGCAACGACTTCCTCCACGTTGCAGGCAATCGGTGTGGAGAAGAAATATCTGGATTCTACATTGCGTTTCAGCTTCAGTGTATTTACAACTCAGGAGGAAATTGACTATACATTGCAGCAAATGTATGATATGATACCTATGCTTCGTCGTTACACTAGGCATTAGTATGAAAGGACTATAATATGTATAAATCATTTTTGATAAAGTACGCTGAGATCGGCGTGAAGGGCAAGAACCGATATATCTTTGAAGACAGACTCTGCGACCAGATCAGATATGCACTGACTCGCTGCGAGGGTGAGTTTGAAGTAACCAAAACGCAGGGCAGGATTTATGTCAATGCGTTGACAGATTTTGATTTTGATGAAACTGTTGATAATCTCAAGACTGTATTTGGCATTTCTGCCATTTGTCCCGTTGTTCATGTAGAGGATGAAGGCTTTGAGAAGCTGTGTGAAGATGTAGTTGCCTATATGGATTCTGTATATCCTGATAAGAATATTACTTTCAAGGTAGAGGCAAGACGTGCAAGAAAGAACTATCCCAAGTGCTCCATGGACATCAACTGTGATCTGGGTGAAGCGATTCTGAAAGCTTTCCCGGAGATTCGTGTAGATGTACACAAGCCGGATGTCATGCTGCATGTAGAGGTTCGTGAGAAGATCTATATTTATTCTGTAGTGATTCCAGGACCGGGCGGTATGCCAATCGGTACGAATGGTAAGGGAATGCTTCTTCTGTCAGGAGGTATTGACTCCCCTGTTGCAGGTTATATGATATCCAAGCGCGGCGTGAAGATAGATGCGGTTTATTTCCATGCACCGCCATATACTAGCGAGCGTGCAAAGCAGAAGGTCGTAGACCTTGCAAAACTGGTATCCAGATACAGTGGACCTATCAATCTGCACGTTATTAATTTTACAGATATTCAGTTATATATCTATGAGAAGTGTCCTCATGATGAGCTGACAATTATCATGAGAAGATATATGATGCGTATAGCAGAGCATATCGCCAAGGAAAACGGCTGTCTTGGATTGATTACAGGAGAAAGTATCGGTCAGGTAGCATCCCAGACAATGCAGTCACTGATGGCTACCAATGATGTGTGTACCATACCTGTATACAGACCGTTGATTGGATTTGACAAGCAGGAGATTGTAGAAGTATCTGAGAAAATCAACACATACGAGACTTCTATTCTGCCATTTGAAGACTGCTGTACGATTTTTGTTGCAAAGCATCCGGTAACGAAACCGAACCTGAAAGTAATCAGGGCACATGAGAAGAACCTGGAAGAGGGAATTGATGCATTAGTGCAGACAGCACTGGATACAGATGAAGTGATTACAGTTAGTTGGAATGAGTAGAGAGGTATATGATACCACACGGATTGTTTCGTGCTTTGCACTCTCACAATCCCCTGGTATCATATATATACAAAAACACCATGTATATATCATACATGGTGAATTTCTTGTTTGTGCATATTCTAAGTATGTTGATTAGATTAAGTATGGCTTTAAAACTTCCATAACTTCATCAGCATTGCCTTCTGCATGGATATTCAAATCGATTGGTTTGGATAAGTCTAAGCTAAAGATACCCATAATGGATTTTGCATCAATGACATATCTGCCTGATACGAGGTCGAAATCATAATCGAATTTTGTAATATCATTAACGAAGGACTTAACCTTGTCAATAGAGTTTAAAGAAATTTGAACAGTCTTCATTCTGACTACCTCCTTATTATTTGGGCAACGATACCAATGTACCGCACCACATACCTTCTTACTTAATAATAAAGGGAAATACAGGAAAAGTCAACCAAAGAAGCTAATCAGTTGTCATAAAAAATGACGAAAATATCTAATAAAACTGTACAGATTGCTATTAATTACAGTGAATGAGAGAATTAACACAGAATTAACCGCCCCGAAGAGAAAACGGGAGATACGATAAGAACCGGAGGAAACAACATGAGCAGGAAAGCTGCATTCCATAATCTTGGCTGTAAAGTGAATTCATATGAAATGGATGTAATGTTACAGGAATTAAAGAACAAAGGCTATGAAATTGTGCCTTTTGAAGAAAAAGCAGATATTTATATTGTAAATACCTGTACTGTTACAAACATTGCAGACCGCAAGAGCAGACAGATGCTTCATAAAGCCAAGAAGACCAATCCGGAAGGAATCGTAGTGGCGGTGGGCTGCTATGTACAGTCTGATACACAGGGCGCCAGGGAAGATGATGCGGTAGATCTCATCATTGGCAACAATAAGAAGAAAGACCTGGTTTCTATCCTTGAGAATTACATGAACGGCGTAGAGGAAGAGGCAGTTATAGATATCAATCATACTGATGAGTATGAGGAGATGAAGCTGACAGGGACACAGGAGCACACCAGGGCATACATCAAGATTCAGGATGGATGCAATCAGTTCTGTTCGTATTGTCTGATTCCCTATGCCAGGGGAAGGGTCAGAAGCAGAAAGAGCGAAGATATCGTTGAGGAGATTACAGGGCTGGCACAGGACGGTTATCAGGAATTTGTCTTAACCGGTATTCATATCAGCTCTTATGGAATTGATTTTGAGGAAAAAGGCAGAGCTGTCTATGGAGCTGAAACCAACTGGCATCTTTTAAAATTATTGCAGGAAGTAGATAAAATACCAGGAGTGACCAGACTTCGCCTGGGTTCTCTGGAACCACGTCTGATTACGGAAGAGTTTGCACATGGAATCGGGCAGTTAAAGACAATATGTCCTCATTTCCATCTTTCTCTCCAAAGTGGCAGCGAGGCTACATTGAAGCGAATGAACCGTCATTATACCCCGGAAGAATTTAAGCAGGGAGTGGCACTGCTGCGAAAGACATTTGAACACCCGGCTATCACAACGGATGTCATTGTGGGATTCCCACAGGAGAACGAAGAAGAATTTGAAGAGACCAGGAAGTTCCTGGATGAGATCTGCTTTTATGAAATGCATATTTTCAAGTTCTCCAAGCGGAAAGGAACAAGAGCCGCAGTCATGGAAGGTCAGATTCTGGAAAAAGACAAGACGAAACGCAGCAATATTTTGCTGGACATGGAGAAAGAACAATCCAGGGAATTCAGATTCTGTTATATTGGCAAAGAAGAAGAGGTACTGCTAGAGGAGAAGAAGAAAATTCTGGGACGGGAATACTGGATTGGCCACACAAGAGAATATGTCAAGGTCGCTTATCCATCAGATGAAGACTGCCGCAATAAACTGGTGTCTGGCAGGATTGAAAGCGCATTAAATGATGAAATTCTTTTATTAAGTACAAAAGGGACAACTTTTCATTGAATTTTCAAACAAATTAGAGTATGATAAAGGATAAAGACATGAAAATACCTCTCGAAAATATGCAGCTGTCAGCGTATTTAGATAGCAGACAGTAATGGAAAGGAGCATGGACAGATGGAGGATTTAACACGTACACAATTTATTCAGATTCTTCCGGAAGAGTTAGAAGAAGCTTCAACAGTGAAAGATGTGCTGTCTTCTGTATATGCTGCTTTAACAGAGAAGGGTTATAATCCGGTCAACCAGATCGTTGGTTATATTATGTCAGGGGATCCTACTTATATTACCAGCCATAAGAATGCGAGAGCCTTGATTATGAAGGTAGAGCGTGATGAACTTGTAGAAGAAATGCTCAAGGCATACATCAGAAATTCCGGTTGGAATAATTAAGAAAGTGGACAAGCGGTTAACAGGAGAAAATTGCATGAGGATAATGGGATTGGATTTTGGGTCAAAGACTGTTGGTGTAGCCATCAGCGACCCGTTGCTCATTACCGCTCAGGGAATAGAGATTGTACGTAGAAAGTCGGAGAATAAACTGCGTCAGACATTGGCAAGAATTGAAGAGCTGATAGTAGAGTATGGAGTAGAAGAAATCGTACTTGGCTATCCTAAGAATATGAATGATTCACTGGGCGAGCGTGTAGAGAAAACGCTGGCTTTTAAAGAAATGCTCGAACGCAGGAGCGGACTGACTGTACATCTCTGGGATGAGCGGTTGACAACAGTAGCAGCAGATAAAGCAATGATGGAAGCCGGTATCAGACGTGAGGACCGTAAGGAATACGTCGATCAAATAGCGGCAGTTTTTATTTTGCAGGGATTTCTTGACCTGCGCAAGAATAAGGAGAACGCATAATGGAGAAAATTACCTTTGTGCCGGATGGCGGTGAAGCTGTTGATTTCTATGTGTTGGAACAGACTACGATCGGTGGTGTAAATTATATACTTGTAACAGATGCAGAAGAAGATGAAGAGGGAGAAGCCTATATTTTAAAGGATATGTCAGATTCTAATGCAGAGGAACGTGTCTACAGCATGGTAGAGGATGATACAGAGTTCGATGCAGTATCAGCAGTATTTGAGAACATACTGGAAGATATTGACTTGATATAAGCGATAAAACAGCAGGGTGCTGTTATATATAGAAAATTTTAGATGGAGGTTTACTTTGAAACAAAATAAAAAAGAAAATACATCAAAGCTTAAGATTATTCCTTTAGGAGGTCTTGAGCTGATTGGTATGAACATTACTGCCTTTGAGTATGAAGACAGTATTGTTGTAGTTGACTGCGGTCTGAGTTTCCCGGAAGATGATATGCTGGGCGTAGATCTGGTTATTCCTGATATTACGTATCTGAAGAATAACGCAGATAAGGTAAAGGGCTTTGTGATCACACATGGACATGAAGACCATATTGGTGCACTTCCTTATGTATTGAAGGAACTCAATGTCCCTGTTTATGCAACGAAGCTGACAATGGGAATTATAGAGAACAAGCTTACAGAGCACAATCTGATCCATAATGTTAGAAGAAAAGTTGTAAAATTTGGTCAGAGCATTAATCTTGGATGCTTTAGAATTGAGTTTATTAAAACAAACCACAGTATCGTAGATGCGGCTGCACTGGCTATTTATTCTCCAGCCGGTATTGTAGTGCATACAGGAGACTTTAAGGTAGATTATACGCCGGTATATGGCGATACAATCGATCTGCAGCGTTTTGCAGAGCTGGGTAAGAAGGGCGTGCTGGCACTGCTTTGCGACAGTACGAATGCAGAGAGACCCGGATTTACACCATCAGAGAGAACGCTTGGCAGTGTGTTTGATACGCTGTTTGAAGAACATAAAAAGACAAGAATCATTATTGCAACCTTTGCATCCAATGTTGACCGTGTACAGCAGATCATTAACACCGCATATAAGTTTGGCAGGAAAGTAGTCGTGGAAGGAAGAAGTATGGTGAATATCATAGAGACTGCTTCCAACCTGAACCGTATTAATATTCCTGAGAACACACTGATTGATATTGAGAAGCTGAAGAATTATCCGAGAGATAAGACAGTTATCATCACAACCGGAAGCCAGGGTGAGAGTATGGCTGCACTCAGCCGTATGGCAAGTGGCATGCATAAGAAGATTTCTATCAGTCAGGGAGATACGGTTATCTTCTCCTCTAATCCTATTCCGGGAAATGAGAAGGCAGTAACCAAGGTAATCAATGAGCTTTGCAAGAAGGGCGCAGATGTTATTTTCCAGGATACCCATGTATCAGGACATGCGTGTCAGGAAGAGATTAAGCTGATCTATACATTGACCAAGCCTAAGTATGCAATTCCTGTCCATGGAGAATATAAGCATCTCAAGGCACAGGCAAGAATTGCTTCAGAACTGGGCTATGATAAAGAGAACATCTTTATTTTAAGCTCTGGTGATGTATTGGAGCTGGATAATAATGGTGCAGCTGTAAATGGTAAAGTACCGGTGGGCACAGTCCTTGTAGATGGTCTTGGTGTTGGTGATGTAGGAAATGTAGTACTGCGTGACAGACAGCATCTGGCAGAAGATGGTATTCTGATTGTGGTCATGTCACTGGATGGTGCAACAGGAGAATTACTGGCAGGACCGGATATCGTATCCAGGGGATTCGTCTATGTGAAAGAGTCGGATGCATTGATGGATGAGGCACACAAGGTAATTGAAAAGGCAGTAACTACCTGTCTGAAGAAGAATGTAACAGACTGGGGTAAGATCAAGGGCAACATTAAGGATACTCTGGGTGAATTCGTATGGAAGAAGACAAAGAGAAGGCCTATGATCCTGCCGATCATTATGGAGATAGAGTAAGCAGTATCAGCATGGAGGAGACAGTATGGATGTAAAGCAGCTTTTAGGTGCGATTACCGCAATGATCGCTAAGATTGCCATTGCAGCAGCCGTCATTGTTGTTGTATTTAAGCTGGCCGTAGGTGCTTATGATTTTGGGTTCCAGGTATTTGCAGACATTCCGAAAGATGAAGGAGACGGAAGAACCGTCAGTGTGACTGTATCAGAAGGTCAGGACAGCAAGGATGTAGGCAAATTACTGGAAAACAAAGGACTGATTGATAATGCGACGGTATTCTATGTGCAGGAAGCATTGTCAGAATATAAAGACGAGATCAAGCCCGGTACGTATGAATTGAATACAGCCATGTCTGTAGAGGAAATGTTAGAGACTATGTGCGCAGCAGATGAGGCAGAAACGGAGGAGAGCAATTGATCGCAGATGAAAGAATGATGACTTTTATCCATTCCTTTGATTCCGGGAATCCGCCTTATCTGTATGAGCTTGAGAAATATGCAAGAGAAACCAATGTACCGATCGTCAGACCGCAGATGCAGAGTCTGTTAAAGTTTCTGCTGACCTGGGGCAGACCCATGAAAATTCTGGAGGTAGGAACGGCCATTGGTTTTTCTGCGTTATTGATGAGTGAGTATGCACCGCAGGGGTGTCATATTACAACGATAGAGAAGTACGAGAAGAGGATTCCTCTGGCAAAGGAGAACTTTAAAAAGGCAGGAAAGGAAGATAGGATCACGCTGTTAGAGGGTGATGCGGTAGAAATCCTGGCTGATATGCAGGAGACCTTTGATTTTATATTTATGGATGCTGCAAAGGGACAGTATATTCACTTCCTGCCGGATATTTTGAGACTGCTGGAACCCGGTGGTCTTCTGGTATCTGATAATATTTTACAGGATGGAGATATCGTAGAGTCCAAATATGCAGTAACGAGACGTAACCGCACAATCCATAACAGAATGCGGGAATATCTGTATGCACTGACACATCATGAGAAACTGGAGACAGTAATCCTGCCGGTGGCAGATGGAGTGACTCTATCCACAAAGAAAATGTGACTTTGACTGGAAATATACAGGTCACTGAAAGGGCATGGTTATAAAAATGAGAAGAGAAAAACCGGAATTGCTGGTTCCTGCCAGCAGCCTGGAGGTATTAAAAACAGCTGTTATTTTTGGCGCTGATGCAGTATATATTGGTGGAGAAGCATTTGGGCTTCGTGCAAAAGCCAAGAATTTCTCCATGGAAGATATGGCAGCAGGCATTGTTTTTGCGCATGAGCATGGTGTGAAGGTGTACGTGACTGCGAATATTCTGGCGCATAATGATGATCTGGAGGGCGCAAGGGCATATTTTAACGAATTAAAAGAGATCAAACCGGACGCATTGATCATTTCTGATCCGGGTATGTTCATGATTGCGAAGGAAGTCTGTCCTGAGATTGAGATTCATATTTCAACACAGGCTAACAATACGAACTATCAGACATATCTGTTCTGGTGGCAGCAGGGAGCCAGGAGAGTGGTATCTGCAAGAGAACTTTCTCTGAAAGAAATCGCCGAAATCAGGAAGCATATCCCGGATGAAATGGAGATTGAGAGCTTCATTCATGGTGCAATGTGTATCTCCTATTCAGGCAGATGCCTTTTATCCAATTATTTCACGGGAAGAGATGCCAACCAGGGTGCGTGTACACATCCCTGCCGCTGGAAATATGCGGTCGTGGAAGAGAAACGCCCCGGAGAATATCTGCCGGTCTATGAGAATGAGAGAGGTACCTATATCTTCAACTCCAAGGATCTGTGCATGATCGAGCATATCCCTGAAATCATAGAAGCGGGAATTGACAGTCTCAAGATCGAAGGCAGAATGAAGACCGCCTTGTATGTGGCATGTGTGGCAAGAACCTATCGCAAGGCTATTGATGATTATCTGGAATCGCCGGAGAAATATCAGGCAAACATGGACTGGTATCGTGCGGAAATTGCAAAGTGTACCTACAGACAGTTCACGACGGGCTTCTATTTTGGCAAGCCAAGTGCAGAGACGCAGATTTATGACAATAACACATATGTGAATGAATATATTTATCTTGGAATCGTAGAATCCATAGATGAGAGAGGATTTGCCAGGTTCGAGCAGCGCAACAAGTTCTGCGTAGGTGATACAATCGAGATCATGAAGCCGGATGGAAGCAATGTAGAAGCAAAAGTACTTGGTATGTATAACGAAGGGGGAGAAGCAGTAGAGAGCTGTCCTCACTCCAAGCAGGTATTGTATGTACAGCTGGATGTCACTCCGCAGCAATACGACCTCATGCGTGTTAAGGCAAATTAGATAAAAGAAGCAGTGCATTTTAAACAAAATTGAAATGTGCTGTTTTTTTATTGTGCAAAATGTTTATAGGAATATGCTACAAAAATAAACATTGTGTAGTATTTACTGCTGTGCAATATAGCGGTTAATATGATATGATAAAACAGATGAAATATTTCACAATTTCTTGATACCGAAAGTGAGGAAGAAGATAATGAGCGAACTGCTTAATGTTGAAGAATTATTCGCATCCAATGTATTTACAGTAGCCAAGATGAGAGAAAGGCTGCCTAAGAAAGTATTTCAGGAAGTAATCCGTGTTATGGAGCACGGAGGAGAGCTTTCCATGGCGACGGCAGATGTAGTGGCAAAGGCAATGAAGGACTGGGCTGTTGAGCATGGTGCAACCCATTATACACACTGGTTCCAGCCGCTGACAGGCATTACAGCTGAGAAACATGATGCATTTGTAACACATCCTGACGAAGAAGGAAAAATGCTTATGGATTTTTCCGGAAAAGAACTCATCAAAGGCGAATCTGACGCTTCTTCTTTCCCATCTGGAGGACTTCGCGCGACTTTTGAAGCAAGAGGTTATACAGCATGGGATATCACATCTCCGGCATTTTTGAAGGAATCTGCATGTGGCGTGATCTTGTGTATCCCCACTGCTTTCTGTTCTTACACAGGTGAAGCCCTGGATAAGAAAACCCCATTATTAAGATCCATGGAAGCATTGAATGAACAGGCACTTCGTATCGTGCGTTTATTTGGCAATACAGAGGCTACGAAGGTTACTGCCAGCGTAGGCGCAGAGCAGGAATATTTCCTGGTGGATAAAGATCTGTTCCTGCAAAGAAAAGACTTGATGTTTGCAGGCCGTACTTTGTTTGGTGCTCCCGCTCCTAAGGGACAGGAGATGGAAGATCACTATTTTGGTGTTATCAGAGAGCGTGTCGGCGCCTACATGAAGGATTTGAATGAGGAATTGTGGAAATTAGGTGTTACGGCAAAAACGCAGCACAATGAGGTAGCACCCGCACAGCATGAGCTGGCGCCTATTTATGAGACTGCCAATATTGCGGTAGACCATAATCAGCTGGTTATGGAAGCTATGAAGAGAGTTGCGGTAAAACATAACATGAGATGTCTGCTTCATGAGAAGCCATATGAAGGAGTGAGCGGTTCCGGCAAGCATGATAACTGGTCCATTACTACAGACAATGGAATCAATATGTTAGATCCAGGTGACACACCGAATGAAAATATTCAGTTCCTGCTGGTTCTTGCTTGTATCATGAAAGCAGTCGATACACACGCTGACCTGCTTCGCCAGTCCGCAGCTGATGTAGGAAATGACAGAAGATTGGGTGCAAGTGAAGCACCTCCAGTTATTATCTCCATTTTCCTTGGTGAACAGCTGGAGGATGTGGTAAAGCAGCTGGTTGAGACAGGTGTAGCATCCAGTGCCAAGAAGGGAGAGAAGCTGGCAACAGGTGTATCCACGCTTCCTGATTTTGTAAAAGATGCAACAGACAGAAACAGAACCTCACCTTTTGCTTTTACAGGAAATAAATTTGAATTCAGAACAGTAGGTTCTTCAGATTCTATTGCCTCTCCAAATACAACGATTAATGCCATTGTTGCAGAAGCATTCTGCGAAGCAGCTGACCGTCTGGAAAAGGCAGAGGACTTCGATATGGCAGTACATGATCTGATCAAGGAATATATGACCAAGCATCAGAGAATCCTGTTCAGTGGAAATGGTTATTCTAAAGAATGGTATGAGGAAGCCATGAGAAGAGGACTTCCTAATATCCAGTCCACAATAGAAGCAGCACCTACCCTGACAACAGATAAAGCAGTGAAGCTGTTTGAAAAGTTCGGTATTTTCACCAGGGTAGAGCTGGAATCCAGAGAAGAGATCATCTATGAAACTTATGCAAAGACCATCAATATCGAAGCTCTGACCATGATTGATATGGCAGGAAAGGACATCATTCCTGCAGTTGCAGCATATACCGGAGAGCTGGCAAATACTGTAGTAACTGTAAAAGAAGCCGGCGCACCTGCCACAGCCCAGACAGAGCTGTTGGTGGAGGTAGACAGTCTCCTTGCCGAGGCTAAGAAAGCCCTGAAACATCTGGAAGAGTGCACAGTCCATGCGAACAAGATCGAGAATGCCAAGGAAAGAGCATTCTACTACAAGGATGTTGTAGATGTTGCCATGACCGCATTAAGAAAACCCGTCGATAAACTCGAAATGCTCGTTGACAGCGACATCTGGCCCATGCCTACCTATGGTCGACTCATGTTCGAGATCTGATGAAGCAATGCAATCATGTAAGGAATTCCCTGTTCATGCTCGCATGAGACAGGGAAGTTCCTTAAATGATTATAGTGCGAAGCACGCGACTGAGAAGAAGCACGAAGTGCGTATTCGAGGTCGGCATTGTGCAGTAAAATACAAAAAAATAAAATTCCCTATTGATTTTTTAAAAACAATCGGTTATGATATGCCTATCAAGTGAATAAATAAGTCAAAGAACAAAGGTGTTCCAAAAAGTATTTTTTGGGACACCTTTTTGCATATTCAAATATTTTATGAGTATGCAGCACAAGTGAAGAAAGAATGTATTAGGAAAGCGAGGAAATAAAATGAGCGAACTATTAAACGTGGAAGACATTTTTGCATCCAAAGTATTTACTGTTGCAAAGATGAGAGAAAGACTCCCTAAAAAAGTATTCCAGGAAGTAACCAGAGTCATGGAACATGGCGGTGAGCTGTCAATGGCAGCAGCAGATGTCGTTGCAAAGGCAATGAAGGACTGGGCTGTTGAGAATGGTGCAACACACTACACACACTGGTTTCAGCCTCTGACAGGCATTACTGCTGAGAAGCATGATTCCTTTATTACACATCCTGACAGTGAAGGCAGAATGTTAATGGAGTTCTCCGGTAAAGAGCTGATCAAGGGTGAGCCTGACGCATCTTCTTTCCCTTCAGGCGGACTTCGTGCCACCTTTGAAGCAAGAGGATATACAGCATGGGATATTACTTCTCCTGCATTCTTAAAAGAATCCGGATGCGGCACAATCCTTTGCATTCCTACAGCATTCTGTTCTTATACAGGTGAAGCACTTGATAAGAAGACTCCGCTTCTTCGTTCCATGGAAGCATTAAGTGAGCAGGCACTCCGTATCGTAAGATTATTTGGCAATACAGAGGCAACCAAGGTTACAGCGTCTGTAGGACCTGAGCAGGAATATTTCCTGGTAGATAAAGATCTGTATATGCAGAGAAAAGACCTTATGTTTGCAGGACGTACACTGTTTGGTGCTGCGGCCCCTAAGGGACAGGAAATGGAAGACCATTACTTTGGTGTCATCAAAGAGCGTGTTGGTGAATATATGAAGGACTTAAACCTGGAGCTGTGGAAGCTTGGTGTTACAGCTAAGACACAGCATAACGAAGTTGCTCCTGCACAGCACGAATTGGCACCTATCTATGAGACAGCTAATATCGCAGTAGACCACAACCAGTTAGTTATGGAGGCTATGAAGAGAGTTGCTTATAAGCATGATTTAAGATGTCTGCTTCATGAGAAACCATATGCCGGTGTAAATGGTTCCGGTAAACATGATAACTGGTCTATCACAACAGATAATGGTGTGAACTTACTTGATCCGGGTGATACACCAAATAAGAATATCCAGTTCCTGTTAGTACTTGCCTGCATCTTAAAGGCAGTAGATGTTCACGCAGACCTGCTTCGTCAGAGTGCATCTGATGTTGGTAACGATCACAGACTTGGCGCTAATGAAGCACCTCCAGCAATCATTTCCGTATTCCTTGGCGAGCAGCTTGAGGATGTTGTAAAGCAGTTGATCGAGACTGGTGATGCAGCTAAGGTTAAGGAAGGCGGTAAGCTTTTAACAGGTGTATCTACACTTCCTGACCTGCAGAAGGATGCTACAGACAGAAACAGAACTTCACCTTTTGCTTTCACGGGTAATAAGTTCGAGTTCCGTATGGTTGGTAGTGCAGACTCTATCGCAAGCCCTAATACCACATTGAATGCGATTGTTGCAGAAGCTTTCTGTGAAGCAGCAGACATTCTGGAAAAGGCAGACGATTTCGACATAGCTGTACATGATCTGATCAAGGAATACCTGACTGAGCATCAGAGAATCATCTTTAATGGAAACGGCTATTCAGATGAGTGGGTAGCAGAGGCAGAGAGAAGAGGACTTCCTAACATCAAGTCCATGATCGAGGCAGCTCCTACTCTGACAACAGATAAGGCAGTGAAGTTATTTGAGAAGTTCCATATCTTTACAAAGGTAGAACTGGAATCCCGTGAAGAGATCATTTACGAGACATATGCTAAGACAATCAATATCGAAGCATTGACTATGATCGACATGGCTGGTAAGGACATCATTCCGGCAGTATCTGCTTATACAGGAGATCTTGCTAATACAGTACTGGCAGTGAAGGAAGCAGGTGCTATGGCTTCTACACAGATAGAATTACTGAAGAAGGTAGATGGCTTACTGACAGAGGCACAGGCTGCGCTTGAGACTTTACAGGCCGAGACAGCTAAGGCGTCTGCAATCGAAGATGTGAAAGCACAGGCATTCTACTACAAAGATACCGTTAAGGCTGCTATGGATGCATTACGTGCACCTGTAGATAAGCTGGAAATGGTAGTTGACAGCGATATCTGGCCTATGCCTACATACGGTGAATTAATGTTTGAAGTATAAGAAATAACGTAATATTATAAAAAGGCGTTTTACAGTGAGAGCTGTAGAACGCCTTTTGTTGTCTGCAGTGTTTTGAGAAAAGAACAAGAAGAAAGCTTGAAAAAGCATTTTCCATGAGCCATAATAGCAACTGGCATTTTGTAATAAAAATAAAGAGGAAGATTATGAAAAAGAAAAAAGAGCGGCTTATGGCTGTGGATAATATGAAGGCATTTCTGATAGGGTGCGTTGTATTGGGGCATTTGTGCGAAGTAATCAAGTTCCCATACAGTTCATACCTCTATCTGTTGATTTATTCCTTCCATATGCCGGCATTTGTGTTTTTATCGGGATTTTGCAGCAGCAGGGAAGTACACTATGATAAGATCGCAAGAAACTATGTGTATCCGTATGTGGTATTTCAGATTCTGTATGTATTATTTGACCGCATTGTATTAAAGCATGACAGTGATATGCAGTTCGTGAAACCATACTGGTTATTATGGTATCTGCTGGCGCTGGTAATATGGAATTTACTGATTCCTTTTGTTGTGACTGATTCACGAAAGAAAAGAGCTGTGATCATGACAGCGGCTGTAGCCATGGCACTGCTGGCTGGATTTGATGAGAATATTGGATATTACATGAGTTTATCCAGAATTATTGTCTTTTTCCCATTCTTTCTGGCGGGCTTATACAGTCAGGAATATGGCAGATTCGTGTTTCCACAGTGTTTTGGAGAAAGTGCCAGTCATAAACAGCTGCTGAGAATTACCGCAGCAACGGCAGCTGTGGGTATTGCGGTGCTTTTATTTGAATACCGCAAGGGAATCAAGGTGTCCTGGCTGTATCAGGCGGCTGCCTATGAGAAATGGCATTATAACGTGGTAATCAGGCTGGGAGCGATTATCTGTGCAGCTCTGCTCATCCATTTTCTGTGTGTATGTATGCCAAACCGCAGAATCCCCTTTGTAACGAAGCTGGGGCAGAATACCATGCCGGTATTTCTGCTGCATGGGTTCGTAATCAGGTTACTGAAGTATTATCCGGTTCCTGCAATGAAGCAGTATCCGGTTCTGTGCAGTGTATTACTTATTGTCGTATTGCTGGTAGTATTATCCAGTAAAGTGATAAAGAAATTATGCAGGCCCATATTGTATTATCCGTTTTAAAACAATACAGATTAATTTTACATAGATTTTACATGAAAAAGGTAATTTTTTTTACACAAAAATGATATTATATCGTATAATTAGGTTGAATTGGATAAAGCATGTAAAATAATTATCGAAGGAGACCTATTATGAGTTTATTTGGTTTGTTGTCTATGATAGGCGGCTTGGCACTGTTCCTTTATGGAATGCACATTATGAGTGAGGGTCTTGAGAAGGTATCAGGCGGTAGGCTTGAGAAAATTCTGGAGAATCTTACCAGCAGCAAATGGAAGGCAGTGCTTCTTGGCGCAGGAGTGACAGCTGTCATTCAGTCCTCATCAGCGACAACAGTAATGGTAGTTGGTTTTGTAAATTCAGGCATTATGAAGCTCTCTCAGGCAATCGGTATTATCATGGGTGCCAATGTGGGTACTACGATCACTTCATGGTTACTGAGTCTGACAGGTATTCAGGGAGATAATATCCTGTTACAGTTACTGAAACCCAGTTCTTTTTCTCCTGTTCTTGCGCTGATTGGTATTATCCTTGTCATGTTCATCAAGGATAGCAAGAAAAAGGATATTGGTACGATTTTTATCGGTTTTGCGATTCTGATGTATGGTATGGAAGCCATGTCAGATGCAGTGGCACCGTTGAAGGATGTTCCTCAGTTCACTCAGATTTTTACGATGTTCACGAACCCTATACTTGGTCTGATCGTTGGTGCAGTACTTACGGCAGTGATTCAGTCTTCTTCTGCATCTGTAGGTATTTTACAGGCGTTGTGTGATACGGGGGGAGTCAGCTATGCGGCAGCGATTCCTATTATTATGGGACAGAATATTGGTACATGTATCACAGCAATCATGTCTTCTGTAGGAGCCAGCAAAAATGCAAAACGTGCAGCAGTAGTACACCTTTTGTTCAATATTATAGGAACTACCATATTTATGGTTGTCTTTTACAGTGTCAATAGTGTTGTACATTTTGAATTCCTTGGTGAAGCAGCAAACAAGGCTGGCATTGCAGTAGTGCATACAGTCTTTAATGTGGCAGCAACTATTGTGTTATTACCATTTTCCAATCTGCTGGAGAAGTTATCCTATATGGTAATCCAGGTGGACGAAGAAGAACGCAGACAGGCAAAGCAGCAGGAAGATTTTGTCAGGATGGACGAGCGTTTCCTCAATACTCCTTCCTTTGCTCTGGAACAGGCATATTCTTATGTTGTGAAGATGGCAGAGATTACCAAGGCTTCCCTTCAGGAAGCAATGGGACTGTTCATTACATTTGATAAGGAAATTGCAGCAGATGTGGAATTCAAGGAGAATCTGGTAGATCAGTATGACGATGAAATCAGTGGTTATCTTGTGAAGCTTTCCAGCCGTAACCTGAGTGAGAAGGATTCCAAGAAAATGACAATGCTGATGCACAGTATCGGTGATTTCGAGAGAATCTCAGATCATGCCATTAATCTGGTAGATGCGGCAAGAGAGATGCAGAAGAAGGAACAGACATTTTCTTCAAAGGCATTGGAAGAGCTGGAGACATTCTCCAGAGCTGTCAGCGACATTGTTGATATGTCCGTCAATATCTTTGAAAAGGAAGATGTAGAAGAAGCGAAGCATGTAGAGCCTTTTGAAGAAGCAATTGATGTGATCCAGAAAGAGATGAAGAAACGTCATTCAAAACGTCTGCGTAAGGGCAAGTGTACAGTGGAGCTTGGTTTTGTATTATCTGATATTACAAACAACTATGAGAGAATTGCAGACCATTGTTCCAATATCGCAATCAGCGTCATGCAGCTGAAGGAAGATGAGACACATGCACATGAGTATGTAGATACACTTCCAAAGGGTGAAGGCAGCGAATTTGATATTAGACTTCAAAGCTATCTTAGAAAATATGAATTGCCCTAAGATAGGTTGCGTAAGTAATAAGGGACAGCGGTCATGCCGCTGTCTTTTTTATGACTGGCGGTAGAGCAGTAGAATAAAAAGGAAGCAGCAGTGCTGCAGAAAGGTACGGTTATCAACATGGCACTTATTTATATAGTAGAAGATGATAATGACATTCTGGAAGTAGAGACATTTGCCCTTAAAAACAGTAATTATGAGGTAAAAGGCTTTACCAATGCAAGGGATTTCTATGCAGCAGTAGAAGAAAAGGTTCCTTCTCTTGCAGTTCTGGATGTTATGCTTCCGGATGAAGATGGACTACAGATTGTACAGAATATAAGACACAATCCCAAGGCGGCGCATGTCCCTGTTATTATGGTAACAGCCAGAACCACGGAAATAGATAAGGTCAAGGGACTGGATATGGGAGCAGATGACTATCTGACCAAGCCTTTTGGTGTTATGGAACTGATAGCCAGAGTGCGTGCACTGCTGCGTAGAAGTGGTGATGGTAAAGAAGAGAAGAAAGTTTTAAGCCTGGATGAGTTGTCCATGGATGATGAGAAGCATGCAGTATATGTGAATGGGAAGCCATGTGAACTTACTTTCAAGGAGTACGAATTGTTAAAAATGTTTCTGGATAATGTGGGAATCGTACTTACCAGAGAGAGTATTATGAACCGTATCTGGGGAACTGACTACAGTGGAGAGACCAGAACTGTGGATATGCATATCAAGACGCTGAGACAGAAGCTGGGTGAGGCAGGTAATCGTATCAAGACCATTCGTAATGTAGGATATATGTTGGAATAATGTGAAAATTTGTGCCTGCACAAGGTGCTAAAATATACCTGAAAGTATGCAGATTATGGAAGGACAGGGTTACTTACATGAAAAAGAAGATATATATACATTGTATGGCTCTGGCGGTCATTGCCATATTAGAAACGTTGCTGCTCACGCTGGGAGTGTCATATGACATGCTTAAGAAGCAGGTCATGGAAGAAATACGCTCTTATGCGTATTTAATATCAGATATAGCGCAGCAGGAAGAGATTCCATGGGAGAGATTCGATTCCAGTCAGGAAGAACTCAGAGTTACAATAGTAGAGAATGACGGAATTGTAATATATGATAATTATGCAGATGCTTCCAGGATGGAGAATCATGCACAAAGAGAAGAAATACAGGAAGCCATGCAGTCAGGAGAGGGCGAAAGCATAAGGAATTCTGATACATTATCACAGAATCTGTTTTATTATGCTGTTAAGAATTCTGATGGATATGTTATCCGTGTATCCAAGCAGGCAAGTAATATATGGGGGATTTTATTCAGAATGCTGCCTCTGATGGGATGTATCGTGGCTCTTTTACTGGTAATCTGTGCAGCACTGGCTCGTTTCATTACCTATAAGATGATAAAGCCGATAGAAAATGTTGCGCAGCATATGGATGATCTGGATTCAGTAGAGGTCTATGATGAGTTGAAGCCTTTTGTGGCAACGATCAGTAAACAGCATGAAGACATTATGAAGAGTGCAACGATGCGTCAGGAATTTACGGCGAATGTCTCTCATGAACTCAAGACTCCGCTGACCTCCATATCAGGATATGCAGAGCTGATGGAGAATAATCTGGTAGATGGTGAGAATGTTGTAAATTTTGCCAGTGCGATTCATAAGAATGCAGACAGGCTATTGACGCTGATCAATGATATCATCCGTCTGTCTGAACTGGATGGGGTGCAGGCTGCACCTGAATTTGAGGAGCTGGATCTGTATGCCATTGTGCAGAACTGTGTACAGACGTTACAGGTCAATGCACGTAATCATAACGTCAGCATCAGTGCCAAGGGAACAGGGCAGTTGATCAAAGCCAACAGACAGATGATAGAAGAGCTTGTATACAATCTGTGTGACAATGCAATACGTTATAATAAAGAAGGTGGCAAGGTGGAAGCCGGTGTGGCACGTACCAGGGAAGGTGTACAGCTGATCGTGCAGGATAATGGAATTGGAATTCCAAAGGAACATCAGGAAAGGATATTTGAACGTTTCTACCGTGTGGACAAATCCAGATCCAAGGAGACCGGAGGAACCGGACTTGGACTTGCTATCGTAAAACATATTGCGCAGGTACATAATGCTTCGCTGGAGGTAATCAGTGAGGAAGGTCAGGGTACCAAGATTCTCGTTACTTTCCATGCATGATAAGTGTACTGCATATTTATTCATTCGAGACACAAGATAACGCACGCGAAAAAACAGTAAAACGTACAATTATTTGTGAAATAATCACAATGAAATTCAGCAAAATATACCAAATTGTACGTTACAGTAGATTTCTGATTGTGCATGAAAAAAAATTCGATTATAATATGTTTTGAGAAAAATTTAGCACGGTAAAGTGATGTTGTATCCGGCAGTGCCAGAGGGATTTCTCATAATTCTATGTATACTAAACTAAGGAGGTTTTATTACAATGTCTTATGTAGATGAAGTACTTGAGTCAGTAAAGAAAAAGAATGCAAGTGAACCTGAATTTTTACAGGCAGTAACAGAGGTTCTTGATTCATTGAGGCCTGTTATTGATGCTAATGAGGATTTATACAGAAAGAATGCAATTTTGGAGAGAATTACAGAACCGGATCGTCAGATTATGTTCCGTGTACCATGGGTAGATGATAAGGGACAGGTTCAGGTCAACAGAGGTTTCCGTGTACAGTTCAACAATGCAATTGGACCTTACAAGGGAGGTTTAAGACTTCATCCTTCTGTAAACCTTGGTATTATTAAGTTCTTAGGTTTCGAGCAGGTATTCAAGAATTCACTTACAACACTTCCTATCGGTGGTGGTAAAGGTGGTTCCGACTTCGATCCTAAGGGTAAGTCAGACAGAGAAATCATGGCATTCTGCCAGAGCTTTATGACAGAGCTTTCCAAATATATCGGCGCAGACGTAGATGTACCTGCTGGTGACATCGGAACAGGCGCAAGAGAGATCGGCTTCATGTTTGGCCAGTACAAGAGAATCCGTGGATCATTCGAAGGCGTTCTTACAGGTAAGGGACTTACTTATGGTGGATCTCTTGCACGTACAGAAGCTACAGGATATGGTCTGTTATACTTAACAAACGCTTTATTAAAAGATCATGGTATTGATATCGCAGGCAAGACATGTGCAGTATCCGGTTCCGGTAATGTAGCTATCTACGCTATCGAGAAAGCACATCAGTTAGGTGCTAAGGTTGTTACATGTTCTGATTCTACAGGCTGGATCTATGATCCTGAAGGAATCGATGTTGCATTATTAAAGGAAGTTAAGGAAGTTAAGCGTGCACGTCTTACAGAGTACGCAGCAGCTCGTCCATCAGCTGAATATCATGCTAAGCAGAACGGTGAGCATGGTGTATGGCAGTACAAGGTAGATCTGGCACTTCCTTGCGCAACTCAGAACGAATTAGACATTGAAGATGCTAAGATGTTAGTTGCTAACGGTGTTACATCTGTAACAGAAGGTGCTAACATGCCTACTACACTGGAAGCAACCAAGTACTTACAGGAGAACGGCGTATTGTTCGTAGGTGGTAAGGCTGCTAACGCAGGTGGTGTTGCTACTTCCGCATTAGAGATGAGCCAGAACTCCGAGAGACTTCACTGGACATTTGAAGAAGTTGATGGAAAGCTCAAAGGCATCATGGAGACAATCTATGCTAACATCAGCGATGCTGCAAAGAGATACAATGCAACTGTTGGTGGTCAGGCAGACTATGTTGCAGGCGCTAACATTGCAGGCTTTGAGAAGGTTGTAAATGCCATGTTGGCTCAGGGTGTTTGCTAATTAAGAATTTCTAAGATAATAGTAACTATTCAGAGCCATATAAGATATTGAGAAGTCCTGGAAATGTTGAATTTCTGGGGCTTTTCTTTATGTGTTGATAAGACATGCAAATTGTCAGAATATTCATAAATAGAAGATAATTTACGTTGTTTTGAGGTCGTTATATACACGCGGTACACAAGTGATATACAGGTGGTATACACTCGTTTTTACTGATTTTGGATGATTTTTTGAAGCATTTCATCCGGTGTTTTTCAAGCTGATTCAAGCTGAATATGAGTGTAATGTTAATAATAAGAAACATCATAAGTGTATCCAGCAATCAGTCTTGATTTACTATTTTATATCTTGTTCACTTCTGTAAGAAGTTCTTCTAAAGTCTTATGGGTGTACGTTCCCTTGGTGGTGTCGTTTTTCATACTGTGTCCCATAATCAGTTTGATACATACGTCATTTGCTCCGGCGCTGTCCATAAGTGAAGCAAAGGTGTGTCTGCCATCGTGGGGCAGGTACTTCATTTTGAGTTTTCCTATGCACGTATTAAAATTGCCGTTCATGTAGGTTCCGTAGGTGTAATGATTTCCAAACTTGTTATGTGCGTGGTACAATAGGAAGTGAAATTTGAAGTTTACTAAGTAAATGGAGGCAATATGAAGGTAGTAATTATACATGGTCAAAGTCATAAAGGCTCAACTTATCACATTGCTCATATGCTGGCAGTAAAAATAAGTGAAGATATAAAAGAATTTTTTCTTCCAAGAGATTTTGGAGAGTTTTGTGTTGGGTGTACAAAGTGTTTTACTGAGTCAGAGAAGAAATGTCCTCATTTTGAAAAACTAAAGCCAATAACTGACGCAATGGATGAGGCGAATGTTATTATTTTAGCCAGTCCGGTTTATGTATATCATACGACTGGAGCTATGAAAGCTTTTTTAGACCATTACGGATACAGATGGATGGTGCACAGTCCAGAAGAATCTATGTTTAAAAAGCAAGGAGTATGCATATCTACAGCTGCAGGCGCAGGTATGAAATCGACTAACAAAGATATGATGGATAGTCTGTTTTTCTGGGGAGTGGCAAAAAGATATAAGTACGGTGTAGGTGTTGCAGCTGTTGATTGGAACGGTGTAAGTGAAAAGAAAAAGAAAGCAATTGAGAAGGCAACATCAAGTATTGCAAAGAGAATCATATATAATTCTGGAAACATTAAACCCGGAATCAAAACAAAGGGGATGTTTTGGATTATGCATTTGATGCAGAAGAATGGTTTTAATCCTCGTGATGCTGAATATTGGAAGGCAAAAGGGTGGACAGGGAAAATAAGACCTTGGAAATAAACTTTGAATTGACCGAGCTCTTTGGAGCGAGGGATGACAATTGAACTTTAGTTCAATTGTATGGAAGCAGAGATAAAAAATTGTTAAGGAAACAATCGGAGTTGGTGTAAACGAAAAAGCAGTCTTGCGGTT
>ERZ860076.486-NODE-486-length-25820-cov-4.194062_pt1 | contig 25820 bp, 26 predicted proteins | sample MGYA00509982_ERZ860076 | MGnify/ENA primary metagenome ERZ860076 (study PRJEB30046, sample SAMN00715193) | human gut metagenome | study: EMG produced TPA metagenomics assembly of the A metagenome-wide association study of gut microbiota in type 2... | reverse complement strand
ATAATATAAAAATATTAAATTAAATAATTTAAAAACAAGAAAATTTGTAAAAAAATACATGATAAAATATATTATACAATACATTTTATCATGTAATCTAAAAGACACAGATATGTATATGAAATAACGTAATAGAATTATAGAAAATAATCTAAAACAAAATATAAAATGTAATACATAATGTATGCACAAATATATCACCAAATAAAAGATGACATACACTATATAATATATAACATATTGTGTTAATCGGATAACGGAGTGGTATAAGCAAGCCAAAAATCAAAGTAGGAATCAAAAGAGAGCAAAGTTTTACCTTTTACACCAATGCCATCAGGAGTTCTGGTATACCAGCCGTTTAGTTCCTGCATTTTAGGATCAGGAGAATTGATGCAGACCCACATTTTCTCACGATAGTTACGAATCTGTGTCTCCGGGATAACGTATCGGTTATATATTTGCCTGAAATAAACATGGCATGGAGGAAAAACGGAAAAAACAGCGTTTAACTTACGGATTTCCTGCACAGAGTGGATTTTACCCTTGGAATCGACCAATTCGTAGAGCTCAGTTAGTAACATCCAGCCATTATATGAGTCTGATTGTATCCATATAGGCTCTCCCATATGTTGAGCCAATTCCTGTGGCAGAATCTCTATATTTTGAATTTGAGATTGATTTGCGATAAATTCCATGGCAGAACGTTTTGGGTCTTCTGAGAGCCCTTTCAGATAGTCAGCAGATACACTGAATAATTTTGCCAGAGCATCGATTTTATCTGGTGAGGGTATTTTTGCCAGGGCGGGATCTTTATGTTCCCAGCTTGCAATTGTAGAGGTCGGAATTTTGTAAGAGTTGCCAAGAACTTCTGCAAGCTTCTCACCCAATTCAGTTTGAGACCATCCTTTTGCATTTCGAAGAGAACGGATACGGGTATTTAATTTGTATCCAATAGAAGAATTTGACATAGAATTGATTTGACTTTTTGAAGTATTCAACTTTGCCAGAGGATCGCCTTTCCTGATTTGTTGATTTGTATTTTTCGTAGTCATTATAGATGACTCCTTTCTGAATATATACTGTATAAAAAATACCATATAAAATCACGTATATAAGAAAATCATGTAAAATGGAAATAAACCATATAGTAATTATGATAATGAGAAAAAAAAGAAAGTCAATGAAATTCTACTAAAAAGTATACGAATATAAAATATGGAAGAATACTTCTAATGAAATAAAAGAAAAAAATCTGCATAAAAGAAAAATATTATGCAGGAAAAAATGCAAAGATTACATAAGAATATTGCATAATATAAAAATTTGCAAGCTGTGAAAAAATGGCGGCAAAGTATATACAAATAAAACATTGAAATAAAAGGTCAATATAACTTAAAAAAATATTAAAAAAACCATAAGAATGTGAAATAAAAAAGTTATTAGCTAAGACTTATATAGTCAATAAATAATCAGTATATAAATAAGAAAGAAATTATGTCAACAGAATAAAAAATGACCAAAGCAGACAAAGTGAAATGACAATAAAGAGTATAATAAAATGAAGTAGAAATATTAGAAAGCAAAAAGGTATAAAAGAATGACTGTGAAATAAAAAAGTAGATTCCGTTATCCGCCAGAGTATAAAATATAAAACAGAAAAAGTAAATAAAATATAATATGCATAAACATACAAAAAAATGAATAATATTCAAACCTGCAAATTAACAAGAAAATTTGCGACAGGAGAAAATAGAAAATATTATAACAGTCAGAGATATAGTAATAGAACTTTTTTGACCTTAAAGAGAGCAAGAAAATTATAGACGAATGAGAAAAATGAAGTAGAAGATGAAATAAATACGGCTAAAATATACACTTTAATTGAGGATGGAACGAAGGAAAAATAATCGGAAAAGAAATATAAATCGCCACAAAAATAAACCGGGAATGTAGATTATTTTGGTATAATATAGTAATATGTAATTATTCAGAACCATGTAAATAGAGATAGAAAATATATGTTTACAAGTGTATATGGTACAAATTATATGGTTCTAAATAGCTGCAGGGAATGATGTCAATCCAACGATATGAGAATATTGGGGAGAATTGAGGAAGCACATAGTGAGAAACAATCCGCAGGCATTATTATTGGAGACTTTTGCCCTCGATATTACATAATTCATGTAGAAAAATGAAAGAAATATTGCATATAAGGAGGAAAATGTAAAATGATGAAGGATTTAGTGCAAAAAAATCGTTCTTACAGGAGGTTTTATCAGGAGAAAAAGATTACTGAGGAACAGGTAAGAGAATTACTTGATATCGCAAGATTAACACCTTCAGGCGCAAATAAGCAGCCAATCAGATATATGTATACATGTACAGAAGAAGAGAATAATAAGGTATTTCCCTATCTGAGATGGGCGGGATATTATCAGGATTGGGATGGTCCAGAGGAAGGAGAAAGACCTACTGCTTACATTATCCTATTAAGTCCGGCTGGTGTGAATGCACCTCAGGATGAAGGTATTATTGGACAGACTATTCTTTTAAGTGCAACAGAAGAAGGAATGGGAGGATGCTTTATTGCCAATGTAGACAGAGCAGGTCTTGCGGAAGCTATACAAGTACCAGAAGGATACCAGATTAAGCTGGTAATTGCATTGGGATATCCAAAAGAAGAAGTTGTAATTGATGAAATTACAAAAGATGGAGATATCAAATATTATAGAGATTCCAAACAGACACACCATGTTCCTAAGATTAAATTAGAAGATCTGATTATCAAATAAGATATAGAAGAATTCGGGATGGTGAATGACAGCTATTATGAAATCAGAAGAAAAAGCCGAAATATATAATATAAGTAACTATAATAAGCAGATAACGAGTAAACTTGTTATCTAAATAAAGCATCGCAGATGCAGTTTTGTGTATGAGTTCTGAATAGTTACTAATACAATTAAATGCAGGGGATGGAGTAATGGCTTCAATATCATATAGTACGTCAGATTTACTTGACAAGATAACAAATAATGGAAATTCCTATATATCGAATTACAGTAAACGAGTCAGGGAAGCAGATACAGATGTGCAGGATCTGCAGAAACAACTGGTTACTTTTCGTAAGGATGTAAAGAATCTAAGAAATTACAGTTCGGATTCCTATAATAAGAAACAGGTAAAACGTCAGCTTACAGCTTTCGTTAAAAGCTATAACAGTTTGAAGAGTTCTTCTGATCAGGCAGATAATGCCAGCATAAAGAAAGAAATGGATAAGCTGGAAGAGTATTTGTCGGATAATGAGAAAAGCCTGAAAAAACTGGGAATTAAATCAAGTAATAATAAGCTGAAGTTTGATACAGATATTTTTGATGATTTGACAGATAAAGAAACAAAAAAGGTACTTCAGACATTATTTGAGGGCAGTGATTCTTTCATATCTAAGGTATATAAAACAGGGCGGGATATGGACAAATCCGCAGATGAAGAAGAATATCAGTTGAATCTGAGACGTTTTCATACAATAACCCAATATACTGACGCAGAAATTAATACAGCAACACTGGCAAATCAATTAAAGCAGACATGTATCACAAGCTGTCAGGCTAATGTTGGTGGCACAGATGAGGATGCAAAGCGGACCAGCTTAAGAGAATATGTAAATACATATAATCAGCTATTAGCACAAAATATGGATTTGTCATCTTTAAGTAAACTACAGGAGATTCAAAAAAGTCAGGAAAGTGAACTGGCAAATCTGGGAATTACAATTCAGGAAGACAACAGCCTGCTTCTGGATGAAAGTAAGATACAAGATAGTACATTTTGTAATACATATGATATGTTATTCGGTGAAGATTCATCCTACATATCAAGTATAAATCAGGCATGCGACAAGACAGTCAATGACGTGTTAAAAGCAGATAAACTGGGAATTAAGCTGGATATAGGCATATAAGAAGAATAAGAGCAAAAATAAAACATGTGTATATAGACATATCGAAATGAAAAAGATATACCATATACACATGTTTTTTATTTAGATAAAATCAAAATGCGCAAGAGCCTGCATAATACCGCCCTGGCTTGCATTACCTGTTACATAGGATACCTTGGAGAACAGGGATTGCGGTGAAGAATTTCCCATAGCAATGCTGTGCTTTACATATGAAAGCATGGAGAAATCATTATTGCTGTCTCCAAAAGCATATGCATCTTCCAGGGATAATCCGTAATAATCAAGAATTGTCTGAATTCCTGTGGCTTTGGAATAGCCAAGAGGAACGAATTCACGGAAATCCCCGCCCCTGTCTATACATTCAAAATATCGGTCACTTACACGGCGAAAAGAAGCCAGATCTTCAATGTTCTGAAACCAGATTACGAATTTATCACATGTAAAGTCAGCAGAATCCGGGTAATGTGACATATCATAATGTCTGGCAACGAAAGCATTATACTGTCTGATGCCCCCTTGTGTAAGTGGGGGATGAACCATATCAAAACATACTTCCTGCTTGGACTCAAATAATATATCAAGGGGATATTTCCTGGCTTCATCAAGAATCTCGGCTACGATGGAATGATTCTGCTGAACATAAAGAATCTCCTGTAGAGTATTGTCTTTTGTGCAGTAGATATTAGTGCCACAACCACAGCAATAGCCGTCAAATCCCACTTCACGGAAGCGTTCCTCCACATTCTGCATACATCTTCCGGTGTTGATAAACATCAAATGCCCATTGTTACGTGCCTGACGAATCGCAGAAGCTGCATCAGCAGGAACAGAACCATCAATTTCAGATGTCAAGGTTCCGTCTATATCAAAAAAAGCAATTTTACGACTCATTATCTAGCAAGAACCTCCATGATCTCTGCAATATACATAGTGTGCATATTACCATCAGGATACCATTTCTCTTTAATGTCAGGAGAAAGGAAAGAATCTTCGGTGATTCTTGTGGCAGACAGCTTATGGCAAAGCAGAACCAGGTTGCTTTCATCAATAAAAGGGATACCCATTTTATGATTGCTGTTTAATCCGGCATTTGCAATTTTATCCTCATCACGACCAGAGTGGGCACCACAGTAATTCAGAGCCTGACGGTAAGTTTCATCCAGGAAGCTGATGGAAAAGAACTCATTTTTATCAATAAATTCTTTTGTATAGCGGGTATCACGGATAAAGACATATACAACGTTCTTACCCCACATGACGCCCACACCGCCCCAGCTGATTGTCATTGTATTGTCTTTTGTATCAGCATTGGTGGTAACAAGTGCCCATTCTTTGCCTATTTTAGTAAAAGGATTGAATTCCAGCATGTCTATTGGATATGTTTGAAAATTATGCATAATCAGATACTTCCTTCCCTATTTATATAGTAATAATCAAAACATGAATTAGATTATAACATAAAATTATATTTTTATATACATCAATTAAGTCTTTTGTTAAGATGTATATAACAAGCCATGCAGAAATGACTGTGCAGAATGTCCGTGGGAGCTTGCTCACTAAGGGCATTTTGTACAATCATTTCTGCATGGCTGAGTTAAAGATATAGATATAAGAGGAAAAAGACATGGGATGCGTATATTTTACCAGACATGGGCAGACAATCTGGAATGTAGAAAATAAGATCTGCGGAGCAACAGATATAGCATTAACACAATTAGGTCATGAACAGGCCATTGCACTAGGACAGAGAATCAAAAAAGAAGAATTGAAGATAGATGAAATATTGTATTCGCCGCTTATGAGAGCCGCAGACACGGCAAAGCATATCTCCGAAGAGACAGGAATACCATGCAGAGAAGAGCCAAGGTTGACAGAGCAGAATTTTGGAAAGTACGAGTCTACACCGCGGGATGGCGTGGTATTTCAGGAAGCAAAGAAGCAGTTCGTCAATCATTTTGATGGTGGAGAGACTATGCTTCATTTAGCACAAAGAATCTATAATTTATTGGATGAAATCAAAGAGGAGTCGGATTCTAAAACATATTTGCTGGTTGCACACAATGGCATTGCAAGAGTTGTGAACTCTTATTTTTATGATATGGATAATGAAGAGTATGCAGCCTTTGGAATCAGAAATTGTGAGATCAGAAAGTATGAATTTACAGATGCTTCAAACCGTACAAATTGAGCCGGAATATTATGTAATTATTCAGAACCCCATTCACAAAATTGCTGTTGCAAAGCTTTGTATTTATGAATGGGGTTATTTGACAGATTTATCCAACGGGATGCAGTTCAGCATCTGAAGGAAGCGCCTGTTCGGTGCTGTGAAGGTATTTCATAAGGATAACAAGTCCCTGATAGCAGTCAGCACGGGTAATTGCAGCATCCGGTGCATAATAATCAGGCAGGAAGCCTTTGGCAACAGCATCAGAGTAACATTCTTTTAATGAAATATTACGTTCTGTAACATTATGGCATCCTCTGATTAAAAGACTGGCATATTCAGCTGCGGATAATGCATCATCAGGTCTGAAATGTGTCTCAGAAACGGTATCCGGATCAATCAGATTCTCTTCAATGCATGCCTGTACGTAAGAGGAATCCCACTCATATCTTGACAGATCAGAGAATTGTCCAAGATATGGTCTTTTGCCGGATAAGCGAAGCGCCTTGAAAAATACCATAAGGAACTGTGCCCGTGGCATAACTGCTGTCGGATGCAGATGCATAACGCAGGGGTCAAGCAGACCAAGGCGGAGTGCTTCTACCATATTATTATATTGGGGGATTCCTGCTATATCTACGTAGGGAATATCCATATCAAATGTGCCGCCGGAAGTGGATTCTGACGGTACTTCCCTAGTATCCTGATCGGGGGTAAAAGTATCTGACACAGGATTGATAGGGCAGGAAGCCAGTGGTGCTATATTCTGGCGCTGAATCTCTGATACCACATAGGAAGCAATCAGATTCGCACCATAATCATTTGTATGTGTAATATCCATGAAATAGTCATGGACATCAGGTTCTCCAAGGTCTATCCACTTCTCAAGGGTAAGAGAATGCAGGTCAATAAACGGTACGTTACATTCATCTGCAACTGCCTGACATGCAAGAGCATGGGTAGAAAGCAGGGAACGGAACTTGCCATTGTCTTCAAAAGGAATACGACTGATAGGTGATATTACAACAGGATATGCGCCAACAGAGCGAATTTCACTGATATAACGGCGCAAATTATTGATATATCCACCAAAAGCAGCTAAATTGCGGCGTTTCTGATCGTTATGACCGAATTGGAGCATAACGATATCTCTGGGGCGAATATGCTTTAAAATGATATCCCAATGCCCGTCATCTCTGAAACAGTTCGTTGTCATTCCAGAGTGAGCCTGATTGCAGATTGCTACAGTAGGAAAATACTGTGCTAACATCTGCGCCCAGCCGCCGCAGCTTCCATATGGATAGTAAGGGTAAAGGGCATTCTGATCAGTCAGGGTAGAATCGCCTGCTATATAGAGAACAGGGGCATTTGTTTCAGTAATCGTAATCTGTGAAATAGATGCATGATGTCCTGTATAGCTGATATAGATTGCCTTTTCCTCCATGGGAATGCTGGTCATGGCAGGAATATAGGGTGATACATAAGTGATAAAGGAAATCACCTTGCTGGAATGTGCCGGAAGCTCGATATTTCTTGCAATCAGGTTACGTCTTCCACAAAACAGCTTCATATTATGAATGGGGTCATCACCTGATGTAATGTTGATAAGAACCTGATAGGAACCATCCTGTTTTACGTCAGCCTTGAAGACGAGAACTGCACGTTCATTACCTGTCTCTACGTCATCAGAAGTAGTATGAGCAAAGCTGCCTACATCTTTTACAGCGGAGGCTCTTAGATTCCATCCTCCAAGATAGAGAGACTGCTCTGAATGGGTCTTACCCGGTATATGAAGAGGATCAACGAATCCAAATCCTGTTTCTTCTTTATAATAAGTCTGGGCGGTTATCTGTCCTTCGCCCAATTGGAATATCTTATGATACATGTTGTATTTTCCCCCTGTGATTACTTCGCCATATAAATTGTGTCAAGTATGTTTGTAAACAAGCATATTCTGCCCCAATTTGCATGGCTCTGAATAATTATATATAGTTTAGCATGTTGATTCTGGCAAATTCAACGCAAAATAGGATAGAAGATATGCATAAGTGGTCAGAAATAAGTACGTTAAAGCATTGTCAAAATCGTAAATTTGTGGTTTCATAAGATATGAGAAAACGACAAAGGAGATTATGATTATGCCAGTATTTGATTTCAGCAATAATTCATCCAATGAAAATACAGAACCCGTTTGTACATATACAACTTTTATGAGCAATGCAAAGGAAAAGACACCACAGGAGCCGATCTTTGTATTGGATAATTCCAAAAGACAATGGGCACATCATGCTATAGGTAAGTTCACCAATCAGATCTTTCGTACTTCATTTGAATTTAAAGATGAGGGAGAGACTTACATAGCTGATATTCTGAAGGTAGATTTCCGCTTTGCCAGCCTTTTAAAATGGCTGGGAGAGAATCACATTAATGTTCGTTTATCCGGTGAGAATCAGGAGAACGGATACGCAGTATACAAGATTCGTGAAACTGCTTTTGGTGGCGGTACGAAGTTGTCTGCGGAGGATGGCTTCTTACAGTTTATGATTGAGAGATTACTGTCCAGCAGCGCTGCCGTTGAGACAGAAGAGGACGAGGATGCAGATGAGTCAGGAGATAATATGAAGCTTACGAGTCTGCAGAGTATTTCCGACTTTATGACCTGTGCGGGCAGGACATTACCTGATAATATCAGATTGTGGGCAAGAAGAAATCTGGCTGTAGCACGTTCCCAGGAGGTATCCCCGGAAGAAAGACGTCATGCACAGCGTGCTTTATCCATTATGATGAATGTGCAGTGGAAGAGCAATTATTTTGAAGCAATTGACCCAGTAGAAGCACGTAAGATCCTTGACGAAGAGTTGTATGGTATGGAGCGTGTAAAACAGCGTATCATGGAAACGATTATCCAGATTAACCGTACACATACACTTCCGGCTTATGGTATTCTGCTGGTCGGACCTGCGGGAACCGGTAAATCACAGATTGCTTATGCAGTGGCAAGAATCCTGAAACTGCCCTGGACAACACTGGACATGAGCTCTATTAATGACCCTGAACAGTTGACCGGAAGTTCCAGAATCTATGCCAATGCCAAGCCGGGTATTATTATGGAAGCCTTCTCTATGGCAGGAGAATCCAACCTTGTATTCATTATCAATGAGCTGGATAAAGCAGCATCTGGAAAAGGCAATGGTAATCCGGCAGATGTATTGTTGACTCTTCTGGACAATCTTGGATTTACAGATAATTATATGGAATGTATGGTTCCGACTGTGGGTGTATATCCAATTGCAACTGCAAATAATAAGGATCAGATCAGTGCACCGCTGATGTCACGTTTTGCAGTCATTGATATTCCTGATTACACACCGGAAGAAAAGAAGATCATCTTCTCCAGATTTGCATTACCTAAGGTATTGAAGCGAATCGGACTTCAGGAATGTGAGTGTGTGATTACAGAAGAAGGTCTGGATGCTGTTGTAGAGCAGTTTGCGCATACTTCAGGTATTCGTGATCTGGAGCAGGCGGCAGAACATCTGGCAGCGAATGCACTTTATCAGATTGAGGTTGACCATGTATCACAGGTTACATTTGGCACAGAAGAAGTAAAGAAGCTGTTTGCATAACAGATATTTGGGAGTAGGAGCAGTAATTTGCTCCTATTTCTGTATAAAAGAGGATGATACAATGAAAGTAGTAGTTGCGATTGATTCATTAAAGGGCAGTCTGACCTCACTGGAGGCAGGAGAAGCCATTCAGGAAGGAATATTGCGCGCCATATCGGATGCAGAGGTCATTGTAAGACCGTTAGCAGATGGCGGCGAAGGCACAGTAGAAGCACTTACCAGGGGAATGAATGGAAGGTATGAAAAGATAACGGTTACAGATCCATTGGGTAGACCGACAGATGCAGTATATGGAATTTTGGAGGATTCACATACAGCAATTATAGAGATGTCAGCCGCCGCGGGAATTACGCTGATTGATGCAAAAGACAGAAATCCCATGAATACTACAACATATGGTGTAGGTGAGATGATTAAGGACGCTATAGGTAAGGGCTGCCGTCATTTTTTCATAGGTATCGGTGGAAGTGCAACCAATGATGGTGGTATTGGCATGTTACAGGCTCTTGGGTATGGAATGCTTGATACAGAGGGCAAACAGGTGTCTTTGGGTGCGAAGGGACTGGCAGAACTGGTGTCTATTACGGATGAGGATGTATTACCGGAGTTAAAAAAATGTACTTTTCAGATCGCATGCGACGTGAAGAATCCACTTTGCGGGGAAAAGGGCTGCAGTGCTGTATTCGGACCTCAGAAAGGGGCAACACCTGATATGATCACTCAAATGGATAGCTGGCTTGGCAAGTATGCGCTGCTTACTGCAAATCGTTATAAAAAGGCTGATTCCCAATATCCGGGAACAGGTGCGGCTGGCGGCATGGGCTTTGCCTTTTTATCCTATATGAATGCAGAATTAAGGTCGGGTGTACAGATAGTTCTGGAAGAGACGAAGCTGGAAGAATATGTGAAGGATGCAGATATTGTTGTGACAGGAGAAGGCTGTCTGGATGGACAGTCTGTTATGGGAAAGGCACCGATAGGAGTCGCAGGACTGGCTAAGAAGCATCATAAGAAAGTCATAGCATTTGCCGGTTGTGTGACAGAGGATGCAAAGGTGTGCAACCAGAATGGAATTGATGCCTTTTTCCCAATATTACGAAACGTAGTGACCAGAGAAGAGGCAATGCATACGGATAATGCACACAGGAATATGACGGATACCGCAGAGCAGGTATTTCGATTGATAAAAGCTATGGAGAAATAATATATGAAGATAGGTGAGTTGGCGAAGACGTGTGGTGTGTCTAAGGATACCATTCGCTATTATGTAGAGAAAGGGCTGTTGATACCTTTTAAAAAGGGAGCCCAGATGGATTTCACAGACCGGGAATATGAAGACATGCAGTTCATACAGAAAATGAAACAGATGCAATTCAGTATACGTGAAATGCAGGCGATTCTCACCTTGCGAAGAATGTCAAATTTCATTGAACCGGATACCATTAAGGCATATGAAGATATATTGAATCAGAAGAAACAGAGTCTGAGTGAAGAGATTACGCTGTTGCAGAAGGCTTATGATACCGTAGATCAGGAGCTGGTAAAGTATGCCTCTCTTAAAAACGCCAAGGCAAAAGCCATGGGCGTTCCACTGATGGCACTTTCCTATCTGTATTGTCCGCATTGCGGAAGGCAGTTGATGGTTCAGAATGCCCAGATATCCAATAACTGCGTGGATGAGGGAGAACTGGTATGCAGCTGTGGGTATCATGCCCAAATTACAGGAGGCATCATAGATACCGGTAACCGATACACTGGAAAATATGATAGACCAGACTTAAAACGAGGACTTTATCGTGATGTGGGAGAAGAGTTTGTAACCGGATTCCAGAAGAGCAGCGATCTTGTACACAATCGCCTGTCAGAGCTGAATACACAGGGTAAGATTGTGATGGAGACCAACATCAATGGATATTTCTTCCTATATAATTGTATTCAGAATGTGGAGAAGGACTGTCTGTATATTATCACGGATCGTTACCCGGAAATGCTTAGAATGTACAAACAGTTGATTGAAACGTTGAAGTTAGACCTGAATATATTGTTCCTTGCAGACGATTCGGATCATTTCCCTATTAAAGATGGCTGCGTGGATGTATTGCTGGACTTCTATGGCTCTAATGAGCAGGTCATTTACAAGCAGCGAAGCTTCATTCAGGAATATGGCAGGTATCTGAAAGAAAGTGCAGTAGTGCTGGGAGCTTTGTTTGGATTTGAGGGAAACAGCGTGTCAGTGCATCAGGTTCCAAAGTATTATCCGGAATGCTCTGCGATTGCTCTGGATGTCAGGAAAATGCTTCATACCTATGAAGAAGCCGGCTATGGGATTCAGGCTGCAGAAGTGGCAGTATCCTTACAGACGTATCATAAATACTCTTTTGCCTGTCATCAGGATGGAGAGAAGCTGTTACAGTACTATTATGAGGCAAGTAAAAAGTAAGAACCAAAAAGATGGTGTATACCCCATCTTTTTTAAAAATTTGTGAAAAAAAGATAGTTGACAGGGAGTAAGGTGCAGGAAGTAAAGTATAGCTATCAATTACGAAGGCGTAAGAAAGATGAATCTTTCCTGCGTTTTTTTTATATCAAAAGGAGGATATGATTATGAAGAAGCGAATGATGGCATTGTTACTTGCAGGTGTGATGGCAGCTACTATGTGTGGCTGTGGTTCCAAGAGTGATGAGAAAAAGGTGTATAAAGTAGCAACGGATACAACCTTTGCTCCCTTTGAATTTGAAAATGATGAAGGTAATATGGTAGGAATTGATTTGGATCTTCTCAAGGCGATAGCAGAGGATCAGGGATTCGAGTATGAACTGGAATATGTGGGATTCTCTGCAGCGGTAACTGCTCTGGAAGCAGGAGAGGTAGATGCGGTAATTGCCGGTATGTCTATTACAGATGAGAGAAAAGAAAAGTATGATTTCTCAGATCCATATTTTGATTCCGGCATTGGCATGGGTGTGCTGGCAGGATCTGATATCAAGAGCTATGAGGATCTGGCAGGTAAGCAGGTAGCAGCAAAGATCGGTGCAGAAGGTTGTGCTTTTGCAGAATCAATCGCAGACCAGTATGGATTTACAATTGCACAGTTCGAGGATTCAGCAACGATGTTCCAAGATGTACTGGCAGGAACTTCAGCCGCAGTATTTGATGATTATCCTGTAATCGGTTATGAGATTACAAGAGGAATCGGGCTGTCCTTACCAATGCCTATGGAAAGAGGTTCTTCCTATGGTATTGCAACATTAAAGGGTAAGAATCCTGAACTGGTAGAGATGCTTAACAAAGGACTTGCAGACCTTAAGGAAAGCGGAAAATACGACGAAATCGTGAATACATATATCTCCAAATAAGCAATCTGGCTGAGAAAAGGAGTAGGCTATGGAATTTGTAAACACACTGATTAAAAATCTCCCCACTTTTGGGGAGGCATTACTGAAGACACTGGAGTTGGCTGCGGTTGCCATCCTTCTGGCACTGATACTTGGTATCATCTTTGGATTGTTCACAGTATCCGGCTTTAAGATATTAGAGATTCTATCAGCAATCTACATAGATATCATCCGTGGAACACCACTGCTGGTTCAGACTTTTATTATTTATTATGGATTGGCACAGTCGTTAAAACCTCTGGGATTCTCATGGTCCAATATCGGAGGTCCTTTTACAGCAGGCGTGGTAGCACTTAGTCTGAATGCAGGAGCCTATATGGCTGAGATTATTCGAGGAGGAATCCAGTCAGTAGATAAAGGTCAGATGGAGGCAGCCAGAAGCCTTGGCCTACCCTATTTCAAAGCAATGAGACGTGTCATTCTTCCGCAGGCATTTCTGACAATGCTGCCCTCTATGATTAATCAGTTCATTATCACACTGAAGGATACTTCTCTGATTTCAATCATTGGTATCCGTGAACTGACGCAGAATGGTAAGATCATAGCTGCCAATGCAGCATCTATGGTAATGTCGGTATGGCTGGTGGTAGCGCTGTTCTATCTGGTAGTCTGCACAATTCTTGCAAAATTTGCCAAGATAGTGGAAAGGAAGATTGCATATGGCAGAAAATAAAATCGTAGTAAAAGGCCTGCGTAAATGCTACGGCGAACTGGAAGTATTAAAGAAAATAGATATAGAGGTAACAGAAGGCGAAGTCCTGTGTCTGATTGGACCTTCAGGCTCTGGGAAAAGTACATTGCTTCGATGCCTGAACCGTCTGGAGAAGAGTAACGGCGGAGAAATCTGGATTAATAATCAGAATCTGGAGAATAAGAACCTGAATATCAATAAACTCAGAGAAAGCATAGGAATGGTATTTCAGCATTTTAACCTTTTCTTTAATCTGAATATTCTGGATAATATTACACTTGCGCCGGTAGAGCTAAAGAAGATGTCCAAACAGGAGGCTGAGGAGAAGGCTTATCAGCTGCTGGACAGAGTAGGTTTAAAGGATAAGGCAAAAGCTTTTCCAGGTCAGCTTTCCGGTGGTCAGAAGCAACGTTGCGCAATTGCAAGAGCATTGGAAATGAGCCCGGATATTATGCTTTTTGACGAACCGACCAGCGCACTGGATCCGGAGATGGTAGGTGAAGTTTTGGAGGTTATGAAGCAGCTTGCAGAGGATGGCATGACAATGGTAATCGTGACACATGAGATGGGCTTTGCAAGAGAAGTTGCGGACAGGGTAATCTTTATGGATGATGGCTATATTGTGGAAGAAGGAACGCCGGAAGATATTTTCAAGCATCCAAAGGAAAAGAGAACCATTGATTTTTTGAATAAAGTACTATAGAAGGTGAAAGACAATGAAGAAAAAACCTGTGATTGGTATTATTCCCCTCTGGGATGAAGAAAAAGAAAGTGTCTGGATGGTTCCCGGATATCTGGATGGAATCAGAGATGCAGGAGGAATCCCCATGATTTTGCCACTTGTGCCTCATATGGAAGATATTGGACAGTTGGACTCTATGGTAGATGGATATCTTTTTACCGGAGGGCATGATGTAGATCCTCATATGTATGGGGAAGAGCCGCTTCCAGTGTGTGGAACCTGTTGTCATGAGAGAGATATTCTGGAAGAGAAAATATATGGAATCGCAAAGGCAGAGGACAAGCCGGTTCTGGGTATCTGCCGTGGGATTCAGCTCATAAATGTTCTACAGGGAGGTACTTTGTATCAGGATCTTCCACAGCAGTTTTCAGGAACAAAAGAGATAGAACACCATATGACTGCGCCATATGACAGAACGGTGCATGAAGTACAGATTACAGAAGGTACGCCTCTGTATACACTCTTAGGTCAGAAGACACTTCCTGTAAACAGCTACCATCATCAGGGAGTCCATACGGTCGGGAAAGGACTTGAAGTGATGGCTGTATCGGAAGACGGACTGGTAGAGGGAGTCTATGTACCCGATAAGAAATTCATATGGGGGATTCAATGGCATCCCGAATTTATTTATCAGAAGGATGATACAGCAAGGAAGATTTTTCGTGCATTTGTGGAGGCATGTGTATGAGTAAGAAAATTATCACAATCTGCCGATCTTTTGGAGCAGAGGGACATGAGATAGGAAAGGAACTGTCACAACGTCTGAATATTCCCCTGTATGATAAAGACTTGTTGGATATGGCTGCCCAGAAGAGTAATCTTGAGCTGAATCATGCAGCAACCCTTGACGAGCAGATATCCAGAAAGATTATCAGCCATTATTTTCTCATGTCTCAGGATATAGAGTCTGACCGTCTGTTCAGGGAAGAGACGAATCTGATCCTGCAGCTTGCAGAGAAAGGCTCCTGTATTATTGTAGGGCGTATGGCAGACTATATATTACGTGAGAGGACAGATTGTCTGAAGGTATTTATTACAGCGCCTTATGCGACCCGTGTGGACATTATCCGGGAAAAGTATGGAATCTCCACAGAAGAAGCAGAGAAAACAGTGCGCAAGATGGACACAGCCAGAGAAGAATTCTACCATTATTATTCCAATGGCAAATGGCAACAGGAAACGGATAAAGATATTGTTCTGAATCGTGGTCTGTTTGGCATCAGTGGATGTGTAGATATTCTTGAATATATCTATAAAAATGGAAAGACAGGACAGGAATCATGAAAGAACAGAACGTAAAAAGTACCGCACAGGTGCTGGTAGAATGTTTACGGGAAGAAGGTGTAGATACTATATTTGGCATCCCCGGAGAAGAGACACTGGATTTGATGTTTGCCATTAAGGAGAGTGGTATTCATTTTATAGATACCAGACACGAGCAGGGAGCAGCCTTTATGGCAGATGTATATGGAAGGCTGACAGGCAGAGCAGGTGTATGTCTGTCTACACTCGGTCCTGGCGCTACCAATCTGGTAACCGGTGTGGCAGATGCTTTCCTGGATGGTTCGCCCCTGGTTGCCATTACAGGTCAGGTAGGCACGGATCAGATGCAGCTGACCAGTCATCAGTATCTGGATCTGACCACCATGTTTGCTCCGATAACGAAGCGTACCAAACAGATCATTCGCCCGGATACAGTGGCAGAGATTACACGTCTGGCTTTTAAATACGCTGAGAATGAGAAGCCGGGCGCAACGCATATTGATCTGCCTAAGAACATTGCAAAAATGCCGGCGGATGTAAAACCTCTGAAAAAGCAGGAAAAAATGATAGAATATGCTTCCGTAAAAGCAGTGGAAACAGCGAGCAAGTTGATAAAACAGGCGAAAGTACCTGTCATACTAGCCGGTAATGGTGCTGTCCGGCAGAACGCATCCAAAATGCTGACCGAGTTTGTAAATACGTTACATATTCCTGTGGTCAATACCATGATGGCAAAGGGCATTGTATCCATGGATAATCCATATAGTCTGTGGACTCTGGGTATTCCTCAGAAGGACTATGTGAATAAGATATTTGAAGAGGCTGATCTGGTCATTGGAGTGGGATATGATATGGTAGAGTGTGCGCCATCCAAATGGAATGTACATGCAGATACGAAAATCATCCACATCGCCAGTGAGCCTGCGGATGTGAATAAACGTTATCAGCCGGATGTGGAGCTGGTGGGCGATATCTCAAACAGCCTTAGAAAGATAATGAATATAACGACCAGAGAGGAAGAACCTGAATTTGCTCTGCAATTAAAGGCAAGAATGATGAAAGAGCAGGAAGAGATGGCGGCAGATGCTTCCTATCCCATGAAGCCCGCAAGAATTCTGTCAGATGTGCGTAGGATAATGGGAAGAGAGGATATTGTACTTTCTGATGTAGGAGCGCATAAAATGTGATTGCAAGGCATTATCACTGCTATGAGCCTAATACCTGTCTGATCAGCAATGGATTTGCCAGTATGGGATTCAGTGTGCCGGGGGCTATCAGTGCGAAGATGCTCTATCCTGAGCGCAGGGTACTTGCTATCTGTGGTGATGGCGGATTCATGATGAATAATCAGGAACTGGAGACGGCTGTAAGGGAGCATATCCCTTTTGTCACACTGATTTGGGAAGATGAAGCCTATGGTCTGATCAAATGGAAAGAGATGGAGCAGTTCGGAGACAGCTGTTATGTGGATTTTGCCAACCCTGATTTTAAAATGATGGCAGAATCCATGCATTGTATAGGATATGAAGTACATTCATCCGAAGAGTTAATTCCCACACTGGAGGAAGCCTTTGCTCAGAAGGTTCCTGCGGTAGTTGTTGTCAAAGTAGATTACAGTGAAAACATGAAACTCAGTGCGCATCTAAAAGAAATTGCTAATGAAGCATAAATATATTGAAAACAAAAGTGCGAAAGCTTGTTATTGCAAACTTTCGCACTTTTGTTGAGTGTTTCTGCTTCCTCGAACGATTATATAAGAAAGAGTATTATTTATAGTTATTTGTCGTGATCTGATAAATGATCCAGGGCATATGCGATACATTGGTTGATGAATTCATTACGGCTTATTTGTGCATGTTCCGCAGCAGAATCAACGGTTTTAAGCAACTCTGAATTCAAGCGTATGGATATAACCTCTTTCTCTGGTTTGAATGGCTTAAATTCCTGCATGGTAATATCTCCTTATTTGACACAGCTTAGTGGTTCTGAATAGTTATATTATATGTATTTTTAAACTATAAATATATATTCCGAATTGTAATCAAATATCAATTACTATTACGATTACAAGTAAAGGAGTGTGAGACAGATGGATGAAAACAGGATAGAAATGATTGAACAGATGGAAGCTGAGATTGTCAGGGAGAGACAGGAGCAGGAGAAGTAAAGCAGCAAGGTTCAAATATAGTTAGTTATAAGAAAAACTTATAACCAACTATATTTTTTTGCTATTATACAAATTCCTACTAATGCGGTATGATTACATCTATCAGAAATACAGAGAGGATGAATCACATGGCAGAGATTGTATTCGAAAATTTATCGAAGCGGTTTACCACCAAAGATGGAACGGTCGAAGCGCTGAAAAATATTAACCTTTCCATTGAGAAAGGAGATATATATGGAATTATCGGTATGTCCGGTGCCGGCAAATCTACTTTGGTACGATGTATCAATCTGCTGGAGAGACCCACAGAGGGTAAGGTTTATGTTGAGGGGGAAGAACTCACTGCCATGTCACCGAAGGAGCTTAGGCAGAGACGTAAGAAGATAGGAATGATTTTCCAGCAGTTCAACCTGTTCGCAGCGAGAACGGTATATGAGAATATTGCTTTTCCACTTAGAAAGTCTAAATTATCCAAAAAGGAAAAGCAGGAGAAAGTGAAGCAGTTATTGAAGCTGGTAGAGCTTGAAGAGAAAGCTGATGTATATCCTTCACAGCTCTCAGGAGGACAGAAACAGAGAGTGGCAATCGCAAGGGCGCTTGCCAGTGATTCCCAGATACTTCTCAGTGATGAATCCACCAGTGCATTAGACCCCAAGACAACGAAAGCGATTCTGGAACTTCTCAAGAAAGTCAATAAGGAACTGGGAATTACAATTGTAGTCATTACACATGAGATGCAGGTCATTAAGGATATATGTGACAGAGTAGCAGTCATGAAAGGCGGCGCTGTTGTAGAGAGTGGTAAGGTATTTGATATTTTTGCCAATCCAAAAGAAGCTATAACCCGTGAATTTGTGGAGAATACAACGAACCTTTCCAAGATAACAGAGCTGGTTGAGACACATAAGGAATTGTTGAACATACAGCCGGGTGAAGTAGTACTGAGATCCAGTTATATAAAGAGGGATGTTTCAGAAGCACTGGTTTCCCAGATATCAAGGAAGTTCGAGCTGAATGTCAATATTATCTTTGGCAACATTGAGCTGATAGGGGGTAATCCGATAGGCGGTCTGGTATCTATCGTGCAGGGCGATGCAGAGCAGATTGATGCAGCAATCGAGTATCTGAAGGATAAGAATGTAGGAGTGGAGGTGATTTTCGATGGCAGAGTTTCTAAATAAGATCATACCGAATGTCATGGCGAGGACAGATATTTTCTGGGAAAGCTTTCGTGATACGTTTATCATGGTAGGCTGGGCTGGTGGTATATCATTCCTGATTGGTATTATACTTGGAATCACATTGATTGTGACCAGACCATCCGGAATCGTCCCTAACCAGGTGATATATCAGGTGATAGATAAAATCGTGAATTTCTTCCGTTCCATACCGTTTATCATTCTTCTGGTAGGACTTGTTCCACTCAGCAGAGCAATCATGGGAACAGGAATCGGCGTAAAAGGCGCAATCGTGCCGCTTATCTTTGGATGCGCACCATTCTTTACCAGACAGATGGAAACAGCAATGTCGGATGTAAATCCTGGATTGATCGAGGCTGCACAGTCTATGGGACTGAGTAACCTGGAGATTATCTGGAGCGTATATCTGAAAGAAAGCATCGCAGGCATCGCCAGAGGAACTACTATTACAATCATCAGCCTGATTGGACTGACAGCTATGGCAGGAGCAGTCGGAGCCGGTGGACTGGGTAATTTCGCTATTATGTACGGACACGACAGAAACATGCCGGATGTCACTTACACAACAGTAGTTGTTCTGGTAGTGATTGTAACCGTCATACAGATTATTGGTAATCATATTGCAAAGAAAAATACACATTAAATAAACGAGGAGAATCATTATGAAAAAGAAATTATTAGCAACAGTACTTACAGCAGCATTGGCATTGGGAGCCATTACAGGATGCGGAAGCCAGAAAACAGAAGAGACAGCAGCAACAGACAGTAATGCAGCGACAACAACAAGTGAGACAACAGCTTCCACCCAGGAAGCAGAAGCGGCAAAAGATGGCGAAACTCGTGTAGTGAAGCTTGGTCTGACAGGTGTTATCTATGAAGATATCTGGAATCCAATCAAGGAGAAGTTAGCAGGAGAAGGCATTGATCTTCAGTATGTGCAGTTCTCTGATTTCTCACTTCCTAATGCAGCACTGGATGCAGGAGAGATTGACATCAATGCATTCCAGCATCATGCATATTTCAATAATGATACAGAGAAGAACGGATATGACCTTACAGCAATCGGTGATACTTTCATCATTGCAATGAATATCTATTCTGATCAGATTCAGTCCATTGATGAATTAAAGGATGGTGATACCGTTGCAATTCCTGATGATGCATCCAACGGTGGACGTGCGCTGAAGGTGTTAGAGTCAGCAGGTATCATTGAGATTGACCCAGATGCAGGAGCCAATCCTACAGTATCAGATATTACCAATTATAAAGTACAGGTAGATATTACAGAGCTTGGTGCATCTACAATCCCTTCCGTAATTCCTGACTTTACCATTGCAGTTGTAAATGGTAACTATGCATTAGATTACGGCATTGATCCTTCTACTGCTATTTTCAAGGAATCAGAATATGATGACGACAGCTATTTCTGCCTGATCGCAGTTAAGAGTGGGAACGCAGACGATCCTGTATATCAGGAAATTGTTAAGCTTTTCCAGTCTGAAGAAACTAAGCAGATCTTTGAAGATAAGTTCGGTGGTTACTTCGTTCCTGCATGGGAAGCTAAGACCAAATGATCAGAGAGTTGATAGTGTGAAAAAACCATATATGGTAGTTTTTTCACACACGAGATTTGTGTCTGCGTATACTTGATACAAACTCGATATGCACAGAAATGAGGAATAACATGAGAGAAGAATTATTAAAGATCATCGGTGATGAGAGCCGTGTAATTACAGATAACATTGAGAGAAAGTATCTGTCTGACAATCTGGAGCGGCGTATCGGAAGTGCCGGGGCAGTTGTATTCCCGGTATCGACACAGGAAGTAAGCGAATTGTTGAAATATGCGTATACGAATCAGATACCCGTAACACCCAGAGGCGCAGGTACCAATCTGGTCGGCTCAACAGTTCCTCATGGCGATGGAATTGTAATTGATGTTTCACTTATGAATCATATATTGGAGCTTGACGAGGAGACCTTTACAGCAACAGTGGAACCTGGTGTGATCTTACAGGATTTTCAGGCATTTGTTGAATCAAAAGGCTTATTCTATCCGCCTGATCCGGGTGAAAAGAAAGCATCTATCGGTGGCAATATCAGCACCAATGCAGGCGGCATGAGAGCTGTAAAATACGGCGTGACCCGTGATTATGTCATGGGGCTGGAAGTGGTTCTGGCAGATGGTACTGTCCTTACGGCAGGTGGTAAGAACCGCAAGGATACAACAGGACTTGACCTGAAAGAAATTGTGATTGGTTCAGAGGGAACTCTTGCAATCATTACGAAATGTGTATTAAAATTAATTCCAAAGCCGGAGAAAAGCATCAGCATCCTGGTGGGATATGAATCTCTGAAAGCCGGTATCGAAAGTGTCCAGAAGATTATTCAGGCAAATATCAATCCGACAGCCATTGAGTTTATTGAGAGAAAGGTAGTGCAGCTTGGAGAAGATTTCCTGCATTTAGAGTTTCCTCTGACAGATGCGAAGGCATACTTACTTCTTACTTTTGATGGAAAAGAATCAGAAATCACAGAGAATATCAAGACTGCGGAGAAAGTGACCAGACAGGCAGGAGCCAAGGCATTCCTGGCACTAGAAGATCCTGAGGTAGCAGCAAACGTCTGGAGAATCCGTGGCTGCCTTGTGAAATCTGTAGAAGCAGTTTCAGAGCAGGAGCCACTGGATATGGTCGTTCCAATCAACCAGATTGACACCTTTGTTAATTTCATCAATGAATATGAGAAGCAGTGCGGAATGAGAATGATCAGCTTCGGACATGCAGGAGACGGTAATGTACATCTGTGTGTAGTCAGAGGTGACAGGGATGATGCCACATGGGCGAAGGAGCTGGATGCCAACCTGACTGTCCTTTACAGAAAATGTACAGAGCTTGGCGGACTGGCAAGTGGTGAACACGGCATTGGACTGAGTAAACAGAAGTATATGCTGGAAGCTGCGAACCCGGCTAATATCGCACTGATGAAGCGCGTGAAGGCGGCTTTTGATGAAAAAGGCATTTTGAATCCGGGAATTTCCTATGATGCGTAGAAAAAAGAAATGGAAGTGTATGTATGAAACCTTTAAGTGATAAAACGGCAGGATTTACCGATTCTGTAATCCGTAGAATGACAAGAGTATCAAACCAGTATGGAGCAATTAACCTATCTCAGGGATTTCCTGATTTTGACCCACCAAAGGAAATCACAGATAAATTATCCGAACTTGCCCATATCGGACCTCATCAGTATGCAACCACATGGGGATCACAGACAATCAGGGAAGCGCTTGCCAGAAAACAGAAGCATTTCTCAGGAATGGACGTAGATCCCAATCAGGAGATCGTAGTGACCTGTGGTGGAACAGAAGCCATGATGGCTGCAATGCTTACGGTATGTAATCCCGGTGATAAAGTAGTAGTCTTTTCCCCATTTTACGAGAATTACGGTGCAGATGCAATTCTGTCAGGTGCAGAGCCAATCTATGTACCGCTGGTTCCTCCTGCTTTTTCCTTCAATCCGGATGTGTTGGAGGATGCGTTCAGACAGCCGGATGTAAAGGCGCTGATCCTGTGTAATCCTTCCAATCCAAGTGGCAAGGTATTCACCAGGGAAGAACTGACGATCATTGCAGATCTGGCGAAGAAGTATGATCTCTATGTTATTACGGATGAAGTATATGAACATATCCTGTACAAGCCGCATGAGCATGTATACATGGCAACACTTCCCGGTATGAGGGAACGAACAATCATATGCAGTTCCTTATCCAAGACCTATTCCATCACCGGATGGCGGATAGGATATGTCATTGCATCACCTGATATTACTGAACGTGTCAAGAAAGTGCATGATTTCCTTACAATCGGTGCTGCAGCTCCACTTATGGAAGCAGTCGTTGTCGGACTGAACTTCGGGGATGAATATTATGAAGAACTTCAGCAGCATTATACGCATATGAAAGAGCTGTTCTGCGGAGGCTTACGTAACATAGGACTTTCCTTCGTTGAGCCGCAGGGTGCATATTATGTAATGGTCGATATCAGCGAATTTGGTTATGGCAATGACTATGATTTCGCAGTAGATCTGGCGAGAAAAGTCGGAGTTGGTTCCGTACCGGGCTCCAGCTTCTTTAAGGAAGATGTCCATGATTATGTGAGATTCCATTTTGCCAAGAAAAACGAAACACTGAAAGCAGCCCTGGATAGGCTGGCAGAAATCAGAAATAAGATGAAATAATAATACAGCCTCTACTGGTCAACAGATCAGTAGAGTTTTTTTACATGATTTTTACATAAGCATGTATTGAGATATGAGTGAAAATTCGGTAGAATATAGGAAAAGAAGGGGGTATAAGCAAAAGATGAAATTAAACACAAAACAAACTATCAAAATTGGCTTTGCATTTTTGTCTATCTGTGCCTTTTGGCAGATGTACAATAGTGTAATTCCGCTGATTCTTACTAACACATTCCACATGAATGAGACTTTCTCAGGGGCAATTATGGCGGCAGATAATGTACTTGCACTTTTCCTGTTACCGTTATTTGGAGGGCTCTCTGACAAATGTACAGCGAAAATGGGTAGACGCAAGCCATTTATCCTGTGTGGAACTGTTGTGGCAGTGTTCTTAATGCTTCTGATTCCATATCTGGATAATCTGTTCTTTCAGACACACTCCAATCTGGTGCAGGTGTTATTTGTAGTGATTCTTGGCTGTCTTCTGGTTGCCATGGGAACATACCGTAGTCCTGCAGTTGCATTAATGCCTGATGTGACACCTAAGCCATTAAGAAGTAAAGGAAATGCCATTATTAATCTGATGGGAGCGTTGGGTGGAATCGCATATCTGATTATTGCCAGTGTCCTGTATTCTTCCAAGAGAACTGAGGGTATGGAGCATGTGGATTATATGCCGTTGTTTATGATTGTGTCAGGTATTATGATTATAGCCCTCTGCATTGTGATGTTCGCAGTAGATGAGGCTATGCTTAGTCTTGAGATGAAGGAATATGAGAATGCGCATCCGGAAGAGAATCTGGCTGAGACTGACAGTGAATCCGGGGAAGAGAAGCTTCCACAGGATGTAAAATGCAGCCTTGCTTTTCTGCTCTGCTCTATTGCACTCTGGTTCATTGCATATAATGGTGTAGAGACATGGTTTACAACCTACGCAGCCAAGATGTGGGGGATGAGCCTTGGTGGGGCTTCCATGTGTCTTACGATTGCAACTGGAGGGGCAATCGTTTCCTATATTCCGGTAGCCCAGCTTGCAAGTAAGATTGGGCGCAGACGCACCATTCAGTCAGGAGTATTGCTTCTTGCAAGCTGCTTTATTGTCGCATTTGTGTATACAATGCTGTGTGATACGTTCCACAACTGGTTATATATTGTCTTTTTCTTCGTTGGGCTTGCCTGGGCGGCAATTAACGTAAACAGTCTGCCCATGGTGTTAGAAATGTGTAAAGGCAGCGAGGTTGGTAAGTTCACAGGTCTGTATTATACGTTCAGTATGACGGCACAGATTATTACACCAATTCTGGCAGGATTTTTATTAAAACATGTAGGGTATCGTACATTGTTCCCATATGCGGCAATATTCAGTTTCGCAGCATTCTGTACTATGCTTATGGTGAAGCATGGAGATACTAAGGTAGAAGCCAAACGTGGATTGGAAGCGTTTGATATAGAAGATTAAGGAGGACAGGGTCATGTCATTTGAGAATTTTAAGAAAAAAGATACACCGCTTGTATGGGCACACAGAGGAGCAAGCGGATATGCACCGGAGAATACGATTGAGTCATTTGGAATGGCAATAGAGCAGGGAGCTGACGGCATTGAGCTGGATGTGCAGCTTACAAAAGATGATGTACTTGTGGTTATTCATGATGAATGGATTGACCGCACCAGTGATGGAAAAGGCTGGGTAAAGGATTATGCCTTTGAAGAGCTTAGAAAATTCAACTATAACAGGACTTGTCCGAAATATGAGCATGCGGACATTCCTACGCTGCGCGAGGTGTATGAGCTGATAAAGCCCACGAAGCTTACCATTAATGTGGAGATTAAGTCAGGCGTTGTATTCTATCCGGAAATCGAGCGTAAAGTCATTGCACTGACCAGAGAAATGGGGATGGAAGACAGAGTATTGTATTCTTCCTTCAACCATTATACCTGTGTAAAGCTTCATGAATTAGACCCGGACTGCTATGTAGGATTCTTATATGCAGATGGTCCGATTGACGTGGCTTCTTATGCAAAGAAGCATGGTGCAAATGCACTGCATCCGGCACTTTATAATCTTCAGTATCCCAATTATATGCAGGATGCAGCCAGAAACGGTCTGGATGTCAATACATGGACTGTGAATGAGAAAGAGCACATGGCACTTGCCTGCCGGTTTGGGGTAAATGCGATTATTACCAATTACCCGGATGTGACCAGACAGGTAATTGCAGACTTTATGCGCTGATTCGTGTTTTTATATAATATAAAAGTACAGTTTACAAGGGACTACACAGAGTAGGTATCTGACGGGAGGGATTCCACCCGTCAGACTGTCCACCAGCTTTTCAATCTCGCTGTCCACATGGGCAAGCTC
>ERZ860076.451-NODE-451-length-26777-cov-4.365916_pt1 | contig 26777 bp, 26 predicted proteins | sample MGYA00509982_ERZ860076 | MGnify/ENA primary metagenome ERZ860076 (study PRJEB30046, sample SAMN00715193) | human gut metagenome | study: EMG produced TPA metagenomics assembly of the A metagenome-wide association study of gut microbiota in type 2... | reverse complement strand
CCAGCAGGCGAAGCATCCATTTGACATCCATGGTATCTTCCAGCTCAGCAGCCACGTTAACCGTCCGACCCGCCAGTTCTGTCAGGGTACCGGTTCCCGGGGTGCCAAGCACATAGGCATGATTGTTGTAATAAACTTTTATTCTGCTTCCCGCAGCAATGGTAATCTGAGTATTTTTATCAACACTGAGAATAGCTGATGTGCCCGAATAATCCCCCGCAAGATTCAATGTCCCGCCGACATGAACCGTACCGGAGCCGCTTAATGTGACGGAACCTCCCAGATTGTCCACGTTAGCTGTCCCCAATGCCTGCAGGTCACAGCTGACATTTAGATTCTGAATGGTTCCCGAAGATAATTTTATTTGAGGAAGACCCATACTGCCGTCACTACTGACCGTACCTACTTTGCCTCCGTTCATTTCCAGAACAGATGCATACGTGGAACTGTTGGCAGCCAGTCCAAGATTTGTAATATCCCCTTTGTTGACAACCGTACCGTATCCTGCCCGGATACTGTCCACAGTTGCCCCGCTTTCATTATAGAAGTCCGCAAAGTTGCTTTCCACCGCACGGACATAGCCCTCATTTACCACAACGCCACCGGAGCAGAAGATTTTTCCTTTGACTTTCCCTTGACTTCCGACATTAAGCCGGTTATCGCCGCTCAGATAGTAGTCGTCCTCCGTCTCCGTATTGATGGTCATATTGCTCGTTACGGTAATCGCTTCCGCATAGACCATCAAAGCATCTTCCATTCCGAAGAATAACCCTACCGTCATAACAATACTCATTATAATGGCATTTAGAGCCCTGCGTCTTTTTCTCATAGAATATCCCTGTCCTTACACAACTTTTCCCCTGGTTGCATGATACTACACCTATTTTACCAAATCTACCTGTTGTCTGTCAAACAGAAACCGCCGCCGACTGCCCATCTGAGCTTCGTGGATTTTGCCCTCGGATTTCTCCGGCATTCTTCTGCGGATGGCCTGGTAACTTCTTCCGAAATTTCCGTGTAAATTCCCGCTTTCTTTCCTTCCTTAAATGCTTTTTTTACCAGACGGTCTTCGCCGGAATGGAAGGTCAGAACAGCAACCCTGCCTCCCGGCTTTAAGATGCCAGGCAGCTTTTCCAAAAAGCTGTAAAGCACCTCAAATTCGCTGTTTACATCGATGCGCAGCGCCTGAAATGTGCGGGCGCAGGATTTTTTCACTGCTTCCGTCCTGTCCTCTCCGGGGAAATTCTTTGCAGGGATTTTAAGAAGCGCTTCTTCTACCGCCTGCCGCAGCTCCGTAGTGGTGTTCATGGGCGCTCCGGTTTTCATCTTGAAGAAAACCTTAGCCGCTATTTCTTCCGCAAAGGGTTCATCTGAATTTTCTGTAAGCATGCCCGCAAATTCCTTCTGGGTAATCTGATGCAGCCGCTCCGCCGCACTGTCCCCGTGGGTGGGGTCAAGCCGCAGGTCTAATGGTCCCTCCGTTTTATAGGAAAATCCTCGCTTCGGGTCATCAATCTGCATGGAGGAAACGCCAAGATCCGCCAGTACAAAATCAAATTTTCCGCATTCCTCCGCCACCTTGTCAATATTGGCAAAATTTATCAGCCGGAAGATAAAATTATCTTCCGAAAAGCCGGCCTCACGCAGTCTTTTTACGGTCTTCTCCGATTCAATCGGATCCACATCCAGGGAAATCAGCCTGCCCTGTCCCCCTAATTGTTCCAGCATTTTGCCGGTGTGACCGCCATATCCAAGCGTGCAGTCAAGCCCCTGCTGCCCCGGTTTTATTTCCAGGAAATCAAGGATTTCCTGCACCATAATGGGGATATGCATGCCCGCCGGTGTGGAGCCTTTTTCGATGACCTTCGCCACCGTATCCGCATATTTCTCCGGACTGTGTTCCTTGTATTTTTCCTCAAATTTTTTCGGATATTTTCCAGCGTAGCGCACGCGGCGCTTGTGATTTGTTTCTTCCAAAATTCTGTCCTCGCTTTGCTTTATTTTTCACATATTTTCTCACAACACAGTTCCGCCCAGGCCGGATAAAATCCCGCCTTCAGCGCCACTTTCTGGGACGCTATATGGGACATGGCAGTTCCGTAAAACGGCAATCTTCCCAAATCCAGAATTTCATTTTTAAGCAGCGTTACCAACATGGAACCGACGCCCATTCCTTCTGCCTCCGGCATCACATTTATGCCAATCTGCCACATCCGGTCGCTGTCGCTGGTGGCACCCGCCATCCCCAGAAGTTCTCCGTCTTTATAAGCGGCTATTCCTATTTTGTCCTTGGGTACCTCTTCAAAGAGGAATGCCTCTCCCAGACGGTTATCTCCGCGGAATTGTTCGATTTCTTCCCCAACAAATTTTTGGATAACAAAGCCTTCCGTATTTACTTCCGTTTTCTTCTCTGCAATGTAAAAAGGATGTGCCTGCCCGATGCGATAGCCAAACTCCCGCATTTTTTCATCTAATTCCCGAAGGCTTTCATAGTCCATAAACCAGGCACCGCTTCTATGGGCATATCTTGTACTCATCCATTTTATAATTTCCGGGTTTCCCGTTGCCAGAATTTTCCCTTGCACACTCGCAGCCTTTAAGAAGCATTCTCCCTCTTTGAAAATTCTTCTTCCTGTTAGCGGTGTATATTCCGTAAATATGTTTTCTTTCCTCTCCACCGCTTCCTCTGTACAGCAGAAATCGATGGCTAATTGTTTTTTTAATGTAGGGTTCATAGTGTTTTCCTTATATTTTCCACCAAAGTAATGTCTGCCGGCAGCCAGGCAACCTCGTTAAGTTGTTCCTTGGTAAGCCATTTTGCCGCCTCATGCTCCTTCAGGACAAGGTCCCCCTTCACGATGGTACACCAGAAACAGTCCATGGAAAGATGAAACGCAGGGTAATCGTATTCTACCGTTTCTATAAAATCTCCCACAGCTATTTCCGTATCCAGTTCTTCCATAATTTCCCGTTTTAATGCCTGCTCCGGAGTTTCCCCCTCTTCGATTTTTCCACCGGGGAACTCCCAGCCGTCCTTCATTTCCCCATAACCTCTCTGAGTCGCAAAAATAATGGGACTGCCCTCTTTATTTACAGCCTTTATCACGGCCGCCACTACTCTGATTGTTTTCATTGTGCTTTTTTCATCCTTACTCTGTTTCCAATCCCCATCGTAATTCTTCCGTTGCATTCATCTTTCTACCCCATACTTTGTATCTCTCGTGATTATAATTCTATCGAAAATTTCCCTGCGCAATTATCTTTTTTATTCTAACATTTCTTTGACTGTGGTACAATGCTCTTAACAACATTCTTTACAAACAGGATGTCTGCTGCGGCAGGCAAAAGAAAGGCGGATATTATGGCAAATCCTTACTTACCAAACTGGGAATATATCCCGGACGGAGAGCCGAGAGTGTTCGGCGACAGAGTGTATGTGTACGGTTCGCACGACCAGGCCGGCTCACAGGATTTCTGCGACTATGTGCTGAAATGCTGGAGTGCGCCGTTGGATAACCTAAATCACTGGACCTGTCACGGAGATATTTTTCACACAAAAGCCGACCGTGACCATGCCTCCGATATTGACTGGAATGCAGAAAATACAAGACTTTATGCGCCGGATGTGGTAGAAAAGGACGGCAAATATTATCTGTATGCTTATATCGTAAATGCCAAAGGATGCGTTGCCGTGAGTGACAGACCGGAGGGTCCTTTTAAGCTGATTGCCCCTTACAAATACACCATTTCCGATGAGATCTGCTGCAACGGCTGGTTCATTGACCCCGGTGTTTTAGTGGACGATGACGGAAGAGTTTACATATATTGCGGATTTGAGCGCTCTTTTCTGGCGGAGATCAACGGGGACAACATGTACGAAGTGCTGGACAACACCTGTATTGAGCACTTTATTCCCTGTAAACCCATAGCGGATGGCGGATTTGATGAAAATGACAAGCTATTTTTTGAAGCCTGCTCGCCCCGGAAAATCGGTGATACCTACTACATGATTTATTCCCCCAAACGTGGCAGCCGGCTGGCATATGCCACATCGAAGTCCCCTACCGGTCCTTTTACTTACCGGGGCTATATTGTTGATAACGGGGTGGATTATCCGGGTGGAAACAATCACGGTTCCGTAGCCTGCATCAATGGTCAGTGGTATATTTTCTACCACCGCATGACAAACGGTACCATTGCGTCCCGACGCGGCTGCGTGGAAAAAATCACCATTCTTCCCGATGGCACCATTCCTCCCGTAGAAATGACATCCCTCGGCTTTGAAGATAGCTTAAATCCTTATGAAGTCACACCCGCAGACATTGCCTGCGTCTTAAAGGGCGGTGCTTTTGTTACCGAGAAGAATGTATTTGACAGAGTTGTCACAAATATTCAGGACGGCAGTGTCATCGGCTATAAATACTATGATTTCGGAGACGATTTTGGCAGCAAAACCATGGGATTTTCTGCTAAAATCCTGGGGATGGGCTGCGATGCCGTAATGCACATACTGATTGACGGGGAAGACGGTGAAGAAATCGGTTGCTGCCGGATTGGACATGACAGTTCTGCCATTCACACGATTGTAAAAAGTGTAACGGGCCGGCATGCCGTATTTTTCAAAATCACCACGGAATACGTGGGCTGGATGGGCGAAATGTTCCGGGGCAGGAACTTATTTGAACTGTGCAGCTTTGTATTTTTGAAATAAAACTTAAAATATAAAAGAAAATATTTTACCTTGCAGCTTTCCTTTTAGGCTGCGGAAGAGAGGAAACATGTACTCCGTATGTATCATTGCCGGATTGGTCTGCGTTGCTCTTGTGCTTACCGTCCTGACCAATCCATCCATAAATATAGGAAAATACCATATTCGCATTTTTTACTGGACGGCTCCGGTGCTTGGCAGCATTGCCCTTTTGCTTTTCCGCCTGCTGCCTCTTCCGGTCATGTGGGAAGGACTGACTTCTTCCGGAAGCATCAACCCCTTGAAAATTCTGACGCTTTTCATCTCCATGACCACGCTTTCCATTTATCTGGATGAGGTTGGCTTTTTCTCCTACATTGCAGGCATTTCCTTAAAATTTGCCAAAACCAGCCAGCTCCGGCTGTTCTGTGTCCTGTTTCTGCTGGTTTCCGTGCTGACGGTGTTTACCAGCAACGACATTATTATTTTAACTTTTACGCCTTTTATCTGCTATTTTTCCAAAAAAGCGGAAATTGACCCCATGCCGTATCTGTTCGGTGAATTTGTTGCCGCCAACACCTGGAGCATGATGTTAATCATCGGCAATCCTACCAATATTTACCTGGCTACGGCAAACGGCATCGGCTTTGGTGCCTATACGGCACACATGCTGCTTCCCACACTTTTTGCCGGCATAACAGCTTTTCTTCTGTTACTGATGATTTTCCGAAAACCGCTGTCTCAGCCTATTTCCATAAAGGAAGAAAAACCGGCAATCCGTGACAAAGGGCTGGTCCTCATCGGCTTGCTGCACCTTGTTTTCTGCACCATTCTGTTGATTTTATCCTCCTACATCGGGCTGGAAATGTGGTACATCACCTTAGGCTTTGCCGTAAGCCTGTTTCTTTGTGTTACCATTTATAAAAAGAAAAAAGGTGTGAAAGAGCGTGTCCTCCTTCACACCATCATGCGTGCCCCCTGGGAGCTGATTCCCTTCGTACTGTCCATGTTCCTTCTGGTTTTAACCCTTGACCGCTATCAGGTAACGACCATAATCAGCGACTTTTTCGGCACGGACCATCTTGTCTGGAAGTACGGCATTGCTTCCTTTTTATCTGCCAATGTCATGAATAACATTCCCATGTCCGTGGCATTCAGCTCCATTGTAAGCCACCTGTCGGAAGCCGACCGCCTGCCTGCGGCATATGCCAGCATCATCGGCTCCAACATTGGCGCCTATTTCACGCCGCTCGGCGCCCTTGCCGGGATTATGTGGTCCGGCATCTTAAACAAAATGGGCATTCCCTTTTCCTTCCGCAAGTACATCAGCTATGGTATCCGTATTTCCATACCGGTGCTGATTGCCGCTCTATTGGGATTATTGATTTATTTCTAAGAGAGCGAAATTGCCAGTTCTTCGGCTAATTTTTCCAATTCTGCCTTATTCTGCTCATTCATGGCGGAGCGGATGCATACCTTCGTTTCGGCAAAGGTAATGTCTTTGCTCTTTTCTAACATGCCCGTTATGATTTTTTCTGCCAGGGGCGCCCAGGTTCCGTTCTCAACAACCGCAACCTTACGGTTCTGGTAACTGCGCTCGGTCAGCCCCTCGATGTAGGTACGCATGCAGGGGAAGATGTCGCCGTTATAGGTAATTCCCGCCAGCACCAGTCTGTCATAACGGAACGCATCCGCTATGGCTTCTGCTTTGTCGCATCTTGCCAAATCGTACAGAACCGTTTTCTGTCCTTTCTCTGCCAGTTTTTCCGCCAGATATTCGGCTGCCTTACGGGTATTTCCGTAAACGGACGCATAGGCAATCACAACGCCTGCCTCTTCCGGCTGATAGGAAGACCACTTATCATATTTTTCCAGATAAAATCCCAGATTATCTTTTAATAACGGGCCATGCAGGGAACAGATTGTCCGGATATCCAGTGTGGCCGCCTTTTTTAAGACCGCCTGCACCTGTGCGCCGTATTTTCCCACAATCCCGATATAATAACGTCTGGCTTCGTCCGTCCAGTCCTCTTCCACATCCAGAGCTCCGAATTTTCCGAATCCGTCCGCTGCAAAAAGAATTTTTTCCGCGGACTCATACGTCATCATAACCTCCGGCCAGTGCACCATGGGCGCATACACAAAGTGCAGGGTGTGTTCACCAAGTTCCAGTGTTCCGCCGTTTGCTGCTACCAGTTTCTTTTCTATGCCTGCCCTGGCAAAATATTCCGGGAAAAACTGCTCCATAAATTTAAAACCCATAGCCGTGGAAACCACCGTTACCTCCGGATATTTTTCCAAAAATGCCGGTATACTGGCGGAATGGTCGGGCTCCATATGCTGGATAACCAGATAATCCGGTGTTTTTCCCTCCAATACTGTTTCCAGATTCTGCAGCCATTCTTCGCTGAAAGAGCCGTCAACCGTATCCATGACCGCTGTTTTTTCATCCATAATCACATAAGAATTGTATGCCATACCGTTCGGTACCCGGTACTGTCCTTCAAACAAATCCACCTGATGGTCATTCACTCCTACATATTTTACACTTGCACTGATTTCCATAGGTTTTCCTCCTGAGTTTCTTTTCTTTACTGTAAATGTAACGTAAACAGGGGCTCTTCGCAAGTGTTTTCCGCTATTGTTTTATGGAAGATTTGGGGATATGATTTTCCAAAGAATCGTGCTATAATACCTCTGCATTTGCAGAAACATCACAGAAAGAAGCTTTACCTATGAACAACTCCGACCATATATACAGCAATCTGGACCTTAAAAAGCTCCTCATTCCCATTATTGTGGAACAGCTCTTAAGCTGCCTGATGGGAACCGTGGACACCATGATGGTAAGCAACGTGGGATCTGCCGCCATTTCCGCCGTGTCTCTTGTGGACTCCATAAACGTGCTGGTTATCCAGGCGCTTTCTGCCCTGGCTGCCGGCGGCGCCATACTTTGTTCCCAGTATCTTGGAAGCCACAACGAAAAAAGCGCCAATCATGCTGCCCGGCAGGTATTGCTGGTAATGGCCGTGCTTTCCACAGCCCTTTCCCTGCTCTGCCTGCTTTTCCGTGTCCCCTTGCTGCACTTTATTTTCGGGAAAGTAGAAGCCGACGTTATGGCAAACTCCCAGTCTTATTTTTTGTTTACCCTGCTTTCCTTCCCGTTTATCGGTCTGTACGATGCGGGAGCTTCCATTATGAGAGCGCAGAACGACAGCCGCAGACCCATGATAATATCCGTCATTTCCAACTTTCTAAATATCGGCGGAAATGCTATACTTATCTTTGGACTGAATATGGGTGTTGCCGGTGCTGCCATTTCCACACTGGTTTCCCGGATTTTCTGTGCCGTGGTCGTTATCTGGCAGCTTCGCGGAGACAAGGAACCCATTTCCGTCCGCAATTATCTGTCCATCCGGCCGGATTTTTCCTTAATTAAAAATATCCTGTATATCGGTATTCCTTCGGGCATTGAAAACAGTATGTTCCAGTTTGGCAAACTGGCCATTCAGTCTACGGTTTCCACGCTGGGCACCATCGCCATTGCCGCCCAGGCCATGACCAATATTCTGGAAATGTTAAACGGTGTAGCTGCCATGGGCATCGGCATCGGTCTGATGACCGTTGTGGGACAATGCCTGGGAGCGGGCAGAAAAGACGAAGCCATTTACTATATAAAGAAGCTTTCCCGGCTGGCGGAAATCGTCATTATTGCAAGCTGTCTCATTGTCCTTGCGCTCACGAAACCAATTACCATGCTCGGCGGTATGGAAGCGGAAAGTGCGAAGCTTTGTTTCAACATGGTTATTTTCATTACAATTACCAAGCCTATTTCCTGGGTGCTTTCCTTTATTCCGGCATACGGCATGCGTGCTGCCGGGGATGTGAAATTTTCCATGATTACTTCCTGCTGTACCATGTGGCTCTGCCGTGTCAGCCTGTGCATTTACCTCTGCCGTGTCTGGGGCTTCGGTCCCATTGCCGTGTGGATTGGCATGTTCGCCGACTGGAGCCTGCGCGCCATTATCTTTACCATTCGGTTCCATTCCCGGAAATGGCTGGAGCATAAGGTAATTTAATATTCAATTAAATACATCAAGAAAAAGGAGAGAATGTTTATGTTAAAAGATGTTTACCAGAAGTACTATTTTGAGCAGAATTACAACTGCGCGGAGACCCTGCTCCGGGCTGCCAATGATTATTATGATCTGAAGCTTCACGACAGGGATATGATTATGGTCGGCGCTTACGGCGCCGGTATCCAGTGTGGAAACACCTGCGGTGCCGTGCTTGCCGCCGCTTCCGTCTTATCCATGAAGTACGTGGAAGCCAAGGCTCACGAAAGTGAGGACATCCGCCCCGTTGTCATGAAGCTGATGCGCAAATTCAATGCAAAATACGGCTCCACCTTGTGCAAGGACATTAAGCCCCAGTCCTTCAAGCCGGAATACCGCTGCAAAATGACCGTGGAGACAGCCTGCGACATCCTCGAAGAAACCATTGCAGAATACGAAGCGGAGAAGAAGTAAACTGAAATATGCGAGAAGAAAGATTTGAGAGGAAAGATTTAAAATGAAGGAAGCCCGGTTGTTGCCGGGCTTTTCTTATGCTGTTCTTATTTTAGAAGTGCTTCCCACTCGGCTTCCTTAAAGCCTACCAGCACCTTATCCTCACTTATCGCTATTGGTCGTTTCACCAGCATTCCGTTTGTGGCAAGCAGCTTTAGCTGTTCTTCTTCACTCATTACGGGCAGCTTACCCTTTAACTGCATTTCTTTGTAGAGCAAGCCGCTGGTATTGAAAAACTTCTTAAGCGGCAGCCCGCTCTGCTTATGCCACGCCTGTAGTTCTTCAAAGCTGGGATTTTCCTCTACTATATGACGCTCTGTAAATTCTATATTGTGTTCCTCCAGCCATTTCTTCGCCTTCTGACAGGTGGAACATTTGGGGTAACATAAAAATAACATTTGGGGACCTCCTGTGGTTATTTATATTTTCTTTTGGGGTGTGGGGGGAATTGGGTATGATACTTCAAAGTTTCTTTTCCACATTCCCCAATTCATCCAACAATGCCGGTCTTCTTGGATATGTCTGCTTCAATTCCTCAATTAACGCCTTAGCAGCATCATTCCCCTTCCATTTTATAAGCTGAGCGATTTTCTTCGTTATCTTCTTATATTCACGTCTATCCTTCGCCTGAGCGCAACTCTCAATTATATCTTTATAACACAAATCATATATCTGCTCCGGATATTCCTTCACCAAATATTTTCCATAATAAAATAAATCATACGGATTCTCCATTATATCATCAAGCAATCTCTTTTTTTCATTTTCAGAAATAAGAATGCTACGATAGCAAACTATTCGCTTGCTATCCTTTAATTCATCCAATAAACTCTCGTACCATTCCCCGTGCTCATTATAAATCTGTTTCAAAGCATCCCAGAACTTCTCATTTCCCATCAATAGCAGTTTTTTTGCCTGTGCGATTTGCTTTTCCGTGTTGTTTGCTGTCTTGTATATTTCATATAGCATGTTATTCCAATCTTCCGGATCTCTGCTACGATAATGCCATGTTTCTTCTGCATTTGCTTTCTCTAAACAAAGTTTCTCTGCTTCATCATAATTCTTCTCTTCTATAGAATCCTTGATAGCTATAATACGGAGTTCATCTATCGAAATATTCTGATATAATTCCTTCTGTGTATTCTTTTTACCATATAAATGTCTGTGTAAAAGATATCTTATAATCAAATCTTCTCTTTTCGTGTATTCAGGAGAATAATCTTCTCGCGAAATTTCCCAAAGGGTATCCAAAACCTTTTCAAGTTTCTTTGCGCTCTTTTCATCACATAGGCAAATCCCACATTTCAACAAATCATAACGCCAGACAGTCCAGTCATCAAATACACTCTTTTTTGCCTCTTTTATAATCAATGCAAGTGCTTGATCCCGCATTTGTTTGTCCTGTTTTTTGATTTCTTTTGTGCATTGATCTATCAGTTCGTATGTATACATGATAACATCCGTAAGCATTCCCGAACTACTATCTGCATAAGATGCTAATTTGAGACCAGATACCAAGATATATGTAGCCGCCTCAAGTGCAGCCATATATCCACACGTTTCCAAAGTCTTCGTGCACATATCCAGGCACTCATGCATGTCCAAACAAATATTATCGCAGCTGCTCCATCCAATGTATCCCCGATGGGTGTTACATTTAATTGATGCAGCAATTGTGTTTTTCACTATTGGTATAATATCTTCTGTGGGTATCATGGCATCAGCTCTTTCTTTCATTCAACAATATCAATCTTATGTCTTTCAGGCCATTGCCTTGCTATTTTTTCATAAGCTTCTTCACGATATTGGTACCACTTTTTCTCCAGATTTAAGTCATACAATTTATCCTTAAATCTTCTAAAAGTACCTCTTCCCTGAATTGTCCTTGCCAATACATCTTGATCATTTCCCACTGGAAGTTCGTATATAAACTCTTCCATTATTCAAACTGCTCTTTGTAAAGTTGTAGTGTGGTGTTTTTCGTTGGTTTCGATGGTAAAATGCAGGGAGTTTTGTCTAAGTTCTACCTGTTGCATGGATTTTTAGGGTATTGTATTGTCATATTGTTGTCAGTACAAATACTTACACCGGAATAATACCAGATGGCTCTATTTTATTATCAAAATTATTTACATAATATGCCAATATCTGCATTCTATTTTCAACTCTTTTATATGAATGTCCACCTTTGGAAATCAATGCAAGCAGTCTATACTCTTCCATTACCTGTTCTGAGTATCCTGAAAAGGCACACATTACACTATCTGCTTTTGCCGAACTGAATGCAGACAATTTCATATTTATCGCATCTAATGCCTTTAATTTATGCTTACAATCTGTTTTGAAATCCACCAGTCCGAGAACTATCAATAAAATGAAAAACTTCATTGCTCGTGCATTACACGCTATGTAATTTACTGGTATCGTTTCATCTTTTGCAATTATATTTAGTACTTCAATCAAATTATTCACTTTATTAGCCGTATCTTCATTTATTTCCCTACATCCATCCAAGAATTTCATAACTTCTTTATCTGTAACACCGAATCCAATTTGTCCATCTACTAACCCTATTACGCTATAGAAGACTCTATCAAACTGTTTTCTCTTATTTTGAAAAGATAGTTTTGAAAGCAATATTTCTTTATTCTGAATTAAATTTAAATACTTTTCCAATTCTGTATCTGGTATAGAATTCAACAACTCCCCAGCTCTAAGTCTTTCTTGATTTTGCAAATATCTAAAATACTCTGTTATCTCATCATCAGAAGCATTAGTTATGTTTGTAATTGAAATATTATAAGCTAAAATATTATCCTGAATAGCCTGTGGTAGTTGCTTAAAAGAAATTGACACCTTTCCTTTATTATTGAGTTTACGTTTTAACTTTGATAGTTTTTCGTCTGTATCTGCACCCATGTATTCTATAATATATCTAATAATATCTTTGGATATTTCACTTTGAATTACATATTCATTTTCAATAAATTTAAAAATAGTTGTAAGACGCTGCTGACCATCGACAACTTCTTGCATTGCTCCTTTTTGATTCTTTTCAGTACGAACTCTTAAACTAATATTTCCTATAGGATAACATTTTATAATACTGTATAATAACTTATCTTTAAAGTCAGAGCTCCAAATATAACCTCTTTGATAACTTGGTTGCAAATCAATACCATCCCTTTTATTTATATTTCTTATCTGATTTAAAAGTGTCTGAATCGGTCTTGAATCATACGAAAAAGCCATTACATATGCCATAACACATCCTCCTTGTAAATATACTTCATACGAATATAATAACATGACAATCCAATTTGTCAATAGACTCTATTTGATTTTTGTATACTTTTTATATTTTCTCCATTTTTTCATAAGACTCTATTTTAAAATTGCTCATTATTTACACTTAAAGAAAAAATATTATGCATTACCCCATTCTCCATATCATCAATACTGTAAATCGTATCCATGACCTCGAATGTCTCTCTCAGATTACCTCTTGCACTCTTCCAGCCAATTCCATCTGTAAACCACACAAAGGTAAATCCCTCAATAGTGTCTGCTTCTTGCGAAAGCATTTTATAACTTCTTGCGGTTTCATTCAACTTCGAGCCACCGCCACCATAGAAATTTGTTTCAATACCATAAATCATCTTATCTGTCTTGATTACAAAATCAAATCTCTTAGCGGCTTTTCCCTGATTAGAAAGTGCAGATAAATCAATATTCCACTTTTCTTCAATATCCTTGAGGTACATTTCCTTGAAGTAATTTACATCCTTTTCAAATCCTGCTGCCATGATATACTTTTCAACCAAGTCTTCCATCTGGTGACCGCCACGATTCTTACGACCATTAGAATCCAATCCGGTTTCTATACCCAACGCATAATCCACAAGATTATTTACTAAGTGATTTGCAATCATATCAAATAATCCTGTCTTGCGCATAAATACCTTGTACTGTTCCACGCTATAATTCATTTTCTTAAAATTATACAAGAACGCACCTTCTTCATCCTGTGCATATATTTCATTACCTCTCACCGCAAGAAGCAACGGAACACATTGCAATGCTTCCGGGTACTTTGTCACTATCTTCTCAAAATCTTCCTCAATATTTTTTGAGCCAATCAATGAGTTCAAGATATTTAATTCCACCTTGATTTCATCTACATTTCTTACGACCTTTTCAAAGTCGATATAGTAATCATAACTTGATATACTCGGTCTGAACTTACTCAGCCATTCATCAAAATTTCTATTTGTCATTTGCCACCTTCTCCAATCTCCTCTTGGATATCTCCAAGTATTCTTCGCTAACATCTATTCCAATAAACTTCCGTCCAAATCGTACTGCCTCTACTCCGGTAGTTCCTGAACCACAAAAAGGATCTAAGATAACTTGTCCTTCCTCCGTAGATGCCAGTACAATTTTTTCAAGCAAATATTCCGGTTTTTGCGTAGGGTGCTTACCTTCTGTTTTCTCCGAAGGTTTCGTCAGCGCACCGGTCCACACATCCTTCATCTGCTTTCCACCATTCAATTCTTTCATTTTCTGATAATTAAAAAAATGCCGAGACTTCTTATCATTCTTCTTTGCCCATAAAATGGTTTCCGTAGAATGTGTGAAGCATCGACATGCTAAGTTTGGTGGTGGATTTGTTTTCTGCCATGTAATGTTGTTAATGATTTTAAAGCCTTCCTGCTCCAATGCCATACCAATCGAATATATATTGTGTAATGTTCCTGATATCCAAATCGTGCCGTTTGGCTTTAATACTTTCTTACATAACTTAATCCACTTTCTGTTAAACTTGTGCTTTTCTTCGACGCTGGTTCCACTTTCCGAAAGTTTATCCCATGAGCCTTTATTTACTGAAACCATCTTTCCACCCTGACAAGTAATGCCGTCATTACTTAAAAAATAAGGCGGATCTGCAAATATCATATCAACAGATTCCGGTTCCATTTTTGTTAGAATTTTAAAGGAATCACCTAATATCAGTTGTGATTCTTCTGTCTCGTAGTATAATGGCACTTTCTTTGTGAATAAGTTTTCCATTATCCCGACTCCTCTAATAATTGCATATAATCACTTCTTCGCCAACTCTGTTAGATGCATCTGAATTAATCATACGCTTTACACTTACAACATCTATTTTATAGCCCTTATTACCATATAACTCATTTATCAAGTCTGTATTATGGTTTGTGAGCATACAGTAGCAACCTCTGGCTGTTAATTCATCGAAAAGATTTGCTAGCCGCTTATGGCTTTCTATGTCAAATCCCTCTTTGGTGTATGACTCAAAAGAAGTAGGATTCAATGGTGCATACGGGCTGTCTATAAATACAAAATCACCCTTCTTTGCACCCTTGCAAGCTTCCTCAAAATCTCCATCGATGATAGTCACACCCTGAAGATATTTTGAAATCTCCATAATGACATCTTCATCAACAGAAGTTCTCCGGCTGTTGTTATATGGAACATTAAATAATCCTTTGCCATTTACCCGATATAAACCATTAAAGCAATGCTTGTTGATAAATACAAACAATGCTGCTAATTCCACATCATACTCCGCTTTCATCAGCTTGTCATTGTAATGCTCTCTTAGAGAATAATAATATTCCTTGCCATCTTCCCACATTTCCGTATCAAGCTTGCTCACAGCCTTCAAGAATGCTTCCGGCGCATTGCATATTTGCTTGTAAGCATTTATCAATGCTTTGTTTATATCATTTATCAAAGCATTTGCAGGTAGCAATTCGAATGTGACTGCACCGCCACCCACAAACGGCTCATAATAATCATTATACTTTTCAGGCATTCTCTCCTTTATCTGTGAAAGCAATTGGCGTTTGCCTCCCGCCCATTTCACAAATGGAGCGACACTTGAATTACTCATTTTGATTCCTCATCTCTATGTCCGCAAAAGGACAATCTTTTACGCATTTATTATACTTGCAAACATACAAAATAACAACCAAAACTTTCACTCTTTGTGAATTATCTTACTTCTGAAATACAAATATATACTCATGTGCCAGAATCAGAAAATTGTTGTTTTGTTTTTTCCAATAATCAGTAGAACGGCAATTATGCTGCTCTTTAATTATAATTTCTTTATTCGTAAATCCTGCCTGTAAAAAGCATTCCATCATACGAAATCCTAACGGAATGACCTTTCCATATTTTCTTAAATCCCCAATCATTACAGCACACATTTTTCCTTTCTTTAACACACGATATGATTCCTCTGCCACCTTCTGCATTTCTGCCAAAAACTTTTCTACATTAAGCAATGAAATATCCCCTTCTATCCCTTTGCTGTATTTGATGATATTGGCATATGGCGGATGCGTACAGATAAAGTCAATTCGACTATCTTTGATAAAATGCAAATCCGTAGCATTTCCATTTCGTGTAAAGATTTTTGAATTTGTTTCACATTGGAATTGTAAATTCGTTTCAGAGATTGAAACAGATTGCGGATTGATGTCAACACCTACCGCATGACGATTGAGTAGCTTTGCCTCTACCAAAGTTGTTCCACTACCCATAAATTGATCTAAGACCCAATCACCGGGATTAGAATAACGAAGTATCAGATTTCTTGGTACATATGGCGACCAATTTCCTCGATACTTTCCTGAGTGCGTTGCCCAACTGCCTCTGTCCGGAAACGACCAGACTGTTGTTGGTTCAAGCCTAAAATTATTTGGTTGTAAACTTATAAGACATACCTCCTTCTTTTATTTTGATTTATTGTGACTCAATTTTCCTGGAAAATCCATAGCATTTTTCTTTCACTATAAGTGAATTTGTTTAATATGTATTTCATGCGATAATATTCACAAATAGTGAAAGAGGTACTGGTATGCATTTCGAAAACGATACAGACCTATATCGCGTTATAGGTGCAAATATAAAACATTACAGAGAACAAGCCAAATTAACACAAGTACAACTTGCAGAGCGGGCAAAAATCAGTATCAGCTATCTATCAAAGATCGAGGCCACCGGCTGTGATAAGAGTCTTTCTATATCTGTATTGAACCAGATTGCAAATGTACTTAGTGTTGAAATTAATGAATTTTTTAAGGAGGTATCTGCATATGACACAAATAATTAACTACTCATTACCTTTAGGAGATCGTATTTCTATGCGTGAAAATCTAATTCAAGCTTTTTTACGTGAAACCCCCGGTACCGGAATAGGCGATAATGCATCACGTTATCAATACAACGTTGAACAATTTGGTAATTACGGCATTTTTCTTAAACGTCCAACCCAATTAAATAAGGGCTTTGATTTTACTGTAAATATTGACGGACTTTTTTTCAAAAGAAATCGTCGTTATTCTAATCCAAGCCACCAAGACATTATAGATGCTTTAACAGATTGTAAAATTAATTTTCCTCGCATTTATCCCGTCATCGTGCAAAAGCTGCAGCAAATATACGATTGCCACCCCGTATCGCTCACTCCGTCTGGGGCTACTTTCTGTGATTATGCTGGTAGTGAGCATCCTATTGAAATCATCTTATTAGCTGTGAAATGGTTATTTATGGAACAAGATTGTGCATATTGGAATTATTCCGGACGTGCCATGTTCTATAGTGTTCTTCAAGAAAATGAATTAATTTAGTACCTATAATTAGCAAGAGAGCATTCTATCGGGGTTAGTCTCATCTACGTCTCACCAGTCTCAAGAATATTTTGAGACTGGTGAGACTATTTTAAAATTCCAGTACTTTGAGACCTTAAATACCTTTTGCAGTATTCCAGAATATGTCCGGTATTGCCCAAACAGGTATCATATAGGTATCACGATAAAAGAAAAAGCCCCATAAATGGCTTGTTTACGTCATTTATGAAGTTGTGTTTATTACTCAAACTCGGCAAGTTGTTGTTTTACATTAAACTATCTTGTTTAGGTTTCGCTGCGAAAATGCCGATTTTTTACTTCTATTACATATTTTATTTTGGCTTACTGATTTTCTGTTGCCAAAGTGTTGCCACAAATATATTATATCAAATCAAACAAATAAAACAACATATTTTACCCATTAACAACCAATTCACAAATTTTGCCTTTTATCATCCTAACCATATCTTCTGTGTTGTTTAAACTAAGTATTTCTTCTTTATCGATGACAATAATACGAATATGCTTTCTCAAATATCCTGACAAAATACTCTGTGCTCTTTTTATTTCATTGCTTTCTTTTGTAATACCATTAGTAGCAAGCAAAACTCCAAAATCCAAACCTCTATCTTCAACTTTAGTTGCAAACCAGTTTACATCTACACTTCCTACAGAACCACTCCAATTTTTACATTCCACGAGAAAAATATTATTGATAAATGGCAAACCATCTTCATACTTATCATTCCATATTGATACATCAATCTCCTCTGTATCATATCGATTCATTGCATTTCTTTTCGCAATTGTAATTCCAGGCAGCTTCTCAAAAAGGTAGCATGCCAAATCCTCGAATTTTTTCCCTTTATCGTATGTTGAATTACTACTTTGGCTCTCATCCATAATCTGCTTAATTCTATCTGTATCATAAGGAATCATTATTCACAACTCCTTCCATGAGCACCCAAGCATCTATAATACCATATAGCATGTGCTAAACCATATTTTTCTATTTTATCCAAAAAATCCTCAAACTCAATTACCAAAACATTGGAATTTGTATTTAAATAATTTTCCACCTTACCGCAGCACAAAATAATAATAAGTTCTTGATTTTTCGTCTGCCTAGCCAATTTATTCACTATCGCTTCTATTCTCTTCAAAGACATATCGCCTAATTTCAATTCAAATTTAATAGGATTCACGATCTTTCCAAACAATTCATCAACCCAAACAGCAAAATCATATTCTTCATTCTTTTCTGTTTGTTGAAACTTCACTGTTGTATATTGATCCTTTATTTCCGCAAACAAGTCAGCAACTAAACGCTCAAATTCAGCTCCGTCCCTATTTTCCCTAATATATTTAGCTCTTTCTACATAGATATCTTTGGATACAAACTCAGTTTCTAGTACTTTCTTATAATATTTTGTATAATCAATCTGAGGTTTCTTCCTTTTTTTATCCACAAAAAATTTTAATGGCAACATAAGATTTTCTCTAAGATTATCATTGATTTTTATATATGTCAGATTATATAAATCCGAAGGTATTTCTTCTGAATCATCAAGCAATAGAAATACTGCCTTTCCCATTCCTACTGCCACTCCAATTTCATATAAAACATTAGTCGAGTTTCGGGTTATCACTCCTATAACAATCTCTGCACTCGAAATTAATTTTACTACTCCTGAAGAAATATCCGCACCGTAATCTTGTGAGTATATGTCAAAATATTGAATTTTCAATTCATCAAGAACTTCCTGAATCTGATTCAATATAGTAGGAGCTAAATTATATTCTCTTGAAACAAAACACTTCACAATCGTTCTCCTCTCATTTTTTACAAAAAGGTCATCTTTCTTACTCTATTTTTATCTCGTACTGGCGATAACAATAACCTTCCTTGTAATACTCCACCAAAATAATTTTTCTTCTAAAATTCACTTCATAATAAATACCTAAGCCATATCCACAAACATACTCAGGTAATGCTTTACCACCATAACTCCATACATCTTGTTCTGGGCTTTTGGTTAAACATTCAATCCTATTTCTGTCATTATCCTTGTCAACTTGCCTTCCTGTTGCCTTTTTCATCTCCAATGCTATAAGGTTGTCACACATTGCATTTTGCCCTCTACTATGCACAATCAAATCACAATTGATTGTTACAATTTGTTCATCCAAGCCGCGAATGGTCTTTTTCAATGTTTTTAATGTTCCACCAATATTACGATTGTACTCCACATCTACAAAATAGTCCGAAAACTTTGTTCCCTTCAATACTTCATGTAGCTCTATCATCAAAGCTCCACACAAAGTTCTTTCAGAAACTCGTGTTTCGAACAACGTAGCATTTTTTCTTAAAAACGATTTATTGGCATCTTCAAAAATCTTCTCTAATTCTTTTATGTATTTTTTCATATTATTTAATCTTCAAGTGGCATTAATTTTTTTATGTTTCTATAACAGTAAGTTTTCTTTTAAATGTCTCAATCTTTCCTATGTCAACTTATATACTTCCCCATGCCAAAGAAGCAACACTTTCCTTATAATTTTTAAAAATACTTTTCTCATGTGTTTTAAAAGTAATAGTACGAAGGAAATCCTTCCTTGACATATCCCACTCAAAAAATTGCTCACCATTATTCTTCAAATAATCCACAAAAACATCCAGTGCAATGTCTGCACAATTTCTATTTCCTGTCCCCGTATATGGAAGGGAATTAATTACTCCATTAATTAGTATTTGCGATGTAGATGACAATAGCGGGCATTTGTTAAATACCAACACCCACCAGAATTCTCTATACTCAAAAATTGACTTTTGTACCCTAATCGCTTCAATCCGTTTAGCTAATATTTGCTCAATTGTTGTTTTTATGTCATTATAATATTTTTCATTATACTTTGAGTACAATAAATAGGTTGCCCAAAGAATAGGATCGTCTTTCTCATACAGTTTTTTAACAATCCTTTCTTCCTCCACATATGGGATTTCAATTTCAGCTTGTGCACAGAACAAAAATAAATCAACAATATCATTCAAATTTGCCTTTTCAAATACAAATGCATATTTATTTAACAAATTCTGAAGGCTCCGAGATTTACTAAAAATATCATACTCATCACGTACATAACTAATAATTGACAAAAGTTTCTGCGTATTATTATAGTTAGGGAAAAAAGAATATGCATAAAACACAAGATCCAAGAAGCTGAATACTGTTGATTCAGATATATCTTTCTTAAAAATTCGCACCTTATCTTTATTCTTACCAACATGATTTAATATAGCACTAAGAAAATATGCAATCAATGTTCTATCCTTAGTTTCATATTTGCAAACAATCTCATTTAATTGATTCATTATCGATTGTTTCGATTTCGATCCATACCGAATAACATGCGATTTCAACAAATATGGTCGTACATTATCATTTTCCATCTGCATTTCTCGTTCAACATATGCTTTTTGCTCTTCTTTAGTCGTAAAAAGCATTTCACATATTCGATTTGTAAACAAATTGGCTTCAATTAACCAACCTTCTAAAACAAAAGGAACTTTACTTCTATATAATTTTGATTCGTTTAATCTTAGTAAATACTTTCTTGCTAATTCAGAATACATTTCTACAATCAAATTAGCTAACTCTTCTGTTTTTGCAAATATAAAAATATCATCCACATATCTATACACATTATAATCCTGACCACAAATAGCTCCCGAATTTAAAAGTCTACTATTAACACCAACATCAATAAATTGCAACATTAACTCAGCAATCATTCTCGAAAATTCCGGTCCAACAACTATGCCATTTGATCTTCTTGCATTTATGTTCTGTAATACTCTATCAATGGTAGAATAAATATTTGAATTATGGTCAAATTCCTTTGTATCAATGGAATCCTTGCCAATTAACCATGTGTATGTATGCGTATATATACTATCAAAACAAGCCTTATAATCTGTTTTAATAAAATAGGCATATTTACTATTCAACACAAGCCATTCTTCCGATGATGTAAACGCAGAAATCGATTTATATGGCAGAATATTAAAAAACATGCCTGTTTGCTCAATTACTTCTCTTCCTGCCTGCTTGCTTTCCTCACTAAAATACCTTATGACGGACTTGTTTCTATTTTTATAGCAAAGATCATTATTTCTATGATGATATCGTAGAGAAAAACAAGCATTCTTGTCCAATAAATTTAATAACTCCTTTTGATATATACCAACAAATAATAACATTTCAAGCGCTGCAAGCGGCTGCACTAAACTTATCTCTCTCACAGTATGTAATTCTTTCATTATTGAATATTTCAATGGCATTGATGCCCAACACTTTTTCCCTTGAAACATTCCTTCAGCCTTTGCTTTAGTTTCCTCAAGCTGTTTATACATTTGTTCTACTTCATCTGATCTTTCTATCAAATATTCATAAAAATGTGAGTAAGTAAATCTATCTGATAACTCATTTGGCAAAATATCCGTCAATAAGTAATCTAACTGATTTCGTTTTATATTATTTAAATTCATTGACTTTATCCCCATTTTGATTAATAATAATTATTGAGCATTTAATGTTCAAGTAATCCTTTGGATTACACACGTCAGCTATACAAAGTACCTTCAATACGAAGACCATACGTTGTATTTGAATAGCATCTCTTTCGGGGGATGCTATTCTATTTTTATTTTTTCAAGGTAGTCTATCACAATTCTATAATAGTCTTTTCCTCGACTTGAATAACTAGCATCAATCTTTAACATCCAGGCCAAAAGAACCTCTTTTGGAATGCCAATATTTTCTTCAAAAAGAAGTGTTCTATTTCTCTTCATATTAGAAAAAAGGTTATACATACTTTCCTCATTACATTTTCTAGGAATAAAATATGGTCTTTTCAAATGGTATTTTCTTAACAAAATATAATATAAATTCTCTAGAAACTCTTTGGTGTCTCTATGGAGATAGCCGGTATAATTTCGAAGTTCATTGTAATTTGCTATCACTCCCTTTGTTAGCCAATCAAAGGAAGTCCCCATCAGCTGTCTTGCTATTACAACTCGTGAAGAAAAAATTTTAATTCTTTGTCTAAGCAATTCTTCATCTTGATTTACTGCATATTGAGCAAAAGCACGTTCAATTATATTGGAATATCGACTTCTCTTCTTCTCAGTAATGCCATATTGAAACGAAATATTCCCATTAAATTCATTAATAAAAAACTCATATCCTAAAAAATTGAATTTCTGGAATACTAACAGCCCTCTCCTTGATATGTATGAAAACTTTCCTGGTGATGTACTTAATCTAACCGGGCAAGTACCAAAGGTCTCACTTATTGTCGTATTAATGATATCAATGATTTCATCTTGTGAAACATAGCTATTCAACATAATAAGCATATCATCCACATAACGTTCATAGAAGAACACACCGTATGATGTCAACCTTGCTTTCAATTTCTTATCAAAATCTCGGCACACTATCTCCGTCATACCATTGGATAGGCATAATCCTGCATAACAATACTTATATTCATCTATGTACTTTTCTAATATATCTTTATCTCCCCTAGGTAATAATGATGGCAACACATATTTTTCATAAACAAAGCGTGATAATACACTATCAAAGAATGATTTAAAATCCGCTCGGATTATTACAAAATCGTTCATGTTCTTTAGTGCTGGTATTGTGTTAAAGAGCAAGTTTATAATCTTACTTCTACTTGCATATTCAATCTTAAACACTTTATCTAAACGCTTCTTCAAATAATGACAAATAAAATTTTCAACCGATAATTTAGGATAATGGTAAATAACCCGTCTTTTTCCGCTTTGTGTAAAAACCTCTTTTACCTTTGTTGAAAAATCAAATGTTTCGTTCTCTACTGCCAAAATACATTGTTGAGCCCAAATATCAATGTCAGCATCCGTTAATGTATAATCTATTCGCCTAATTACACCATGAATATTTTCTAATAACATCCTTTGTAATTTCCTCTTCTATTATTCTTTATATATACCAATCACATAACCGTCTCAATTTCTAGTTATATTTCCAATAATTGAACTATATCTCTTCGAATATCCTCAACCTCTTAACAATCTCCTCCGGCTCTGGCAACATTGCTTTCATCTCTTCCGGTAACGTATTTCTTAACTGATATGTAGCCACACCTATCGGAGCATTAATATTTTTCAACGCATACTCTACATAAGTTTTATCCTTACTCTTGCAAATAATAATTCCGATTGACGGATTCTCATCTGGCAATTTGACCTGCTCGTCCAACGTTGTCAAATACAACTGCATCTTTCCGGCATATTCTGCTTCAAATTCACCTATTTTCAACTCTATGGCTATCAGACTTCTCAACCTTCTATGAAAAAGTAATAGAGCAATATACAAATCCCTGCTTCCTGCCATCAGATGATATTGATTTCCGATGAATGTATAATCTCCACCCATTTCTATCAAAAACGCTCTTATGTTATTTACCAATTGCATTTCTAATTCGTGTTCAGAGTATTCAGGTGACAATTCCGCAAAATCAAATGTATATTCATCTTTTACCGCAAGCTTAGCCTGTACACTTTGCTCTACCGGAAGCGTTAAATCAAAATTCGTCTGATTCAACAAATATTTCTCATAGGTCTGTGCTTCGATAAAATTAGTTAAGATGCGTTTTGTCCATCCATATCTTTTCACTATCTGAATGTAAAATTCCCTTTGCAAATCATCCTTACACTTTTCCATAATAATGATGTTATTGCTCCAGCTAATTTCTCGCACCAATGGTGCGAGTTTTTCAGAATCACGGTAAGTTAAATAAAAATTACGCATTCGCCACAGATTGGCTGCTGAATATCCCTTTGCTCCGGGAAACTCTTTTTGCAATTCTGTTGAGAGTACTTGAACAATTGATTTTCCCCAACCATTTTCTTCCTGCAGTCTATAAATTTCTTCTCCAATTTCCCAATACAAATTTATAGTTTCTGAATTGATTAATTTCAGAACCTGATACTGCTTTTTATGGATCAAATCTTTTAAATCATCCACAAGTGGTTCATATCCCACAATTTCATTCTTTCCCATGCACTTCTCCATTTCTCGCACCACTGGTGCGAGTTTTATAATTCAACCAGTTTCCCATTCTGAAAATAATAAATATTTTCTTTCTTATATCCATAGCTTGAATCAGGAATGCTTATATGCGGTTCAAAAGTAAAATATTCTACATCACTTATCTTTTGAGTATTACCCTTTTCTATATATACACGTTCATTCTTATCTTTCACAATTGAATGCCCTAAGTTTCCCATAAAATCGAGATTAACGAAACCTTCCTTCAAAATAATCTCATTAATATGATAATAGAGTTCTTCAAATGTTGTTTCTTTGCTCACAAACTCCACTAATTCATGGTGCAGTCTGTCTTCCATTGCCAAGCCGTTTTTCCACTCTTCATTGGAAACTTTACATCTATCTACTACCACACCATTTTCAAGTATTATTGTTCTGGCATAGTCTCCCCAGATATTTCCACACTGAGGGCTTAAATCAATTGTCACAATATCGTTTTCTGTAATAATCCTATTACTTGCTTCACTTACACCATATCTAATAAAAAAATCATTGAACTTGTTTTCTATCTCTGTATCAATATTTTCATATTTTTGTATACTTGACATTGATACAATATCTCGAACTTTTTGCTTCAATTCCGTCTCAGTATAGCCAATCTTTTTTACCTTTGCATCTATTGACTTATTACCAGTAGCTGCATTTACTTCTTTGAAAATTTCATCCACATCCAAGTCAACAAACACGTCCATGTCTACTTCTCTGTCAGTTACTAACACAAATTGTTCAATATCTGCATTATTTTTATCAGCCAAAATCCAATTCTTGACTACTTTTTTTGCAATACTATTTGTCACTTGAGTTTTCTTCACTTGAATTGCTCTTCTACTAATCGCTGTAAATATACTGCATAAATCATCTTCATGCTCGTCCAACTTGTCAGCTGCCATTTTCAATGCAACATCATCTATTGTTTCATACTCAAGGGTGTAACCATTTTTCAATTCTAACACATTCAGAACAAATACCTTTATTTGATATGCAAATCCAGCCAAACTGTAAATTCCACCATTGTCACCCAAGCAAAGTCACCTCCTAGACCTTTATCCTAATCGCTATTCAATCATAATCCACTCATTTAAATGAGCGGATCATCTAAATTCTAACATACACATTACCTTTTGTAGTATGAGTGCTTTTTATAATTCCTAAATTACATAAAACTTTTAAATATCTTCTAACTTGAGCCTCCGATTTTCCAGTGATTTCCACACCTTTTGCCGTTGTAATCTCTTCGTTGTCTTTTAAATAATTTACAATTTTAACAATTGGTTCTTTCCTTAATTCGCTCATTTTTCCGCTCATAATTCGCTCATCTGAAATGATTGAATCAACTTTTTTCTTGGCAGGAATCAGTTCCAGATACCTATCACAAGCCTTGCAAAGAACCATAATTCCAGCCTCATTAATCTCGTATTCCGGCAATGGTCCATCATACAACGCACAAGCTTCCCTTATCTTCTCAAATCCTCTTCCCCAAGCTTCAATCATACCGCTTTTGAAAAAGACATTAGCCAATTTCGGATTAAAAGGCTTTGATGAATGTTTCATAAACAATTTGTCAGTAGAATCCAGATTTGGAGGCATCTCACCATCATTCCAAATATATATCTTGTCCTCGTAAACGCTAATTTGAATTGGATTGCAACTGCTGTAATCCTTATGAACAATGGCATTCAACAAAATCTCACGAAATGCGTCCTTGTGGAACATAAACTGCTCAATTCTCTGGACTCCCTCATAATCAATCAAGGCCTTCATATATTTTGTATAAACTAAATCAACGGTCTTATCTACCTGCTCTATCAAAGGTCCGTGCACCTCATCCTGATACATCAAATCCGAATCTGATTTTCCAAAATATCCGATTTTGATATAAGAACCTGTTACCCACTTCTCTGGATCTTTATAAAATGCAAGCATTGCTGCTCTTATCAAATATCCATCTTCATCAATTAAGTGCAGATTATCCATCAAGATAGTATCTTCCACGCTGACTTCTTCCTTTGTAAGCCTTCCTCTTTTTACTGCCTTATCTTTGAATAACTGTATTGCATCTTGCTTCAAATCAGCTACTGTCAGTTTTGGTAGAGGCACACCATCCCATGTTCTTCCCTGCGTTTTTAACAAAGCCCTTTCCAATTCCTTTCCGGTAATCTCACGCATGGTACTTCCGGAACGATAATAATATTTTCCGTGAAAACTTATTAAAGATGGGTATTTATCAACAATTATCTGCAGATACTCAAGTTCGCCTTTATATAACAAATTCACATCTGCAATGATTCCCATTGTATCTGTAATCTTATTAGGAATTCGCTCTAATAAATCTCTTGCATTATCTATACCTACAACATTACCATCGTCATCCGTACCTATGTATATTGTTCCACCGTAGGCATTGGCATATCCACAAATCCATTTTAAATACTCATCTTGCCATGATTCCTTCCACTCTATGGATTGATGTTCTTTTTCCTTCATATATTCACCAACTTTCCAAATTACTACTTGTCCACTTCCGTAAAGAAGTATTCCAACGTCTCCACAAACATATTATGCTCAAACAATTCTTTTATTTGTTCCCGATTCATCCATGCAACCTGCGTCACTTCATCCGTTGTAGCATTTCCCAAATCGACTTCTCCTTCATATTCAAACAGCCAAACATCCATAATATCATTAAAGATTTTTCCCT
>ERZ860076.448-NODE-448-length-26798-cov-6.712411_pt1 | contig 26798 bp, 23 predicted proteins | sample MGYA00509982_ERZ860076 | MGnify/ENA primary metagenome ERZ860076 (study PRJEB30046, sample SAMN00715193) | human gut metagenome | study: EMG produced TPA metagenomics assembly of the A metagenome-wide association study of gut microbiota in type 2... | reverse complement strand
CCGAGGAATGCCGGAAACCACGCCGCTCATAAAAGCGGCGTTAAATTTAAGGGGAGGCGCAGGATTTGACGTTTACTATTCATCAGTATTTCTGATCCAGTGCAAGCCTATATCAACCGTGACTATATCAGTATCTCTAAATCTTTGACAAGCCATGCATCACAGTAAATAGTCTAATAAAATGATTTCATCAATCACTTTTATTCTATAGCCCTAAAAATTGAACTTTTGATTCGTAACTACATGCTTCGTTTTATCAAAGTCAATTTTACTGCTAAAAAGCAGGTATAATCAGTTTTCACTAATTATACCTGCTTTATCCTACCTTTATAGAGTTGGAATATATTTACGACGGCAACCAAATTATTAGGTAATTACTCTTCTACAACACTTCATCTGTCCATCCGATATCCTCACCGTCTCCGCTATCTGAGGAGTCACCGGAGTCATCGCCCGAACTTCCGCTATCGGAGCTTCCGCTATCCGAGTTTCCACGTAAGCGCAAAATATTCCCGCGGCTAGCCAAGAACCACCTCTAAATCCATAATTATAGTTAGACTATTTCACTACAACAACTACAATTATGGAGGACAACATCATGGCAAACATACGTAAACCCCGTGTTTCAAAAGAGGAACAGCTGAAACTTATCAATGAATGCCGTTCCAGCGGCATGACAGATAGCGACTGGTGTCGTGAGCACGGCATCGCTGTCAGTACCTTTTATTACTGGGTAAAACAGCTTCGCAGGGAATCAGCTCAGATCCCGGAACCAGCTTATGGTCATTCTGAGAATCCCCGTCCCAGACAGGATGTGGTTCCCATTGATATCATACCGGAACACTTTTCGCTGCAATACAACGATCCGTTCCCTGATACTTACCATACTTTAGAGATAATTCTTGGCTCTGCTACGATCCGGGTCTCTGATAAGACGGATCCGGAACTGCTGTCCCGAACCCTGCAGATCCTGAAGGCAGTTGTATGTTAGGCGATATCTCCGGACTGGAACGGATCTACATTGTCTGCGGCTATACCGATATGCGCAAATCCATTGACGGCCTCTGTGCCGTGGTGGAAGATCAGCTGAAACTGAATCCGGCATCCAGTGCGCTGTTTCTGTTCTGCGGCAGGCGCAGAGACCGGATCAAAGCCCTGTTCCGTGATGCTGACGGTTTTGTACTGATCTATAAAAAGCTGACGGTACATGGAGGATACCAGTGGCCAAGGAAACAGTCCGAAGTCAGAAATCTGACCTGGAGAGAGTTTGACTGGCTTATGTCCGGTATCGATATCGACCAGCCAAAGGCTCTGAAACCGGAATAAAAACATGCACAGAAAAATGCCTGTAAACCGCATATTTTCAGCATTTTTCAGGGGTGATTATCCTTTAGGAAAACTGCTTTTTCTGGTATAATAAAGGTATCAGAACCAAGGAGAAAAAGCATGGCTTCCAGTGCAAAGGACATTCAGCTGCGAGAGCTGATGGATACCGTTTCACAACTGAAGACAATGATGGCCGAACAGACAGAGCTGATCCGTTCCCTCAGAACAGTTATCGATGAAAAGACTGCCCATGAGGCAGTGCTGCAGGAACAGGTGGACTATCTGACAAAGAAGCTTTTCGGCACTTCCAGTGAAAAGACACCTTTTGACATTCCGGGACAGCTCAACCTGTTCAATGAGGCAGAGGCGGAACAGGATCCTTTCCTTCCGGAAGAAGACTGCAGCGAAGAGCCCCGCCCCAGAAAGAAAAAGGCTTCCCATGCGGAACTTTTCAAAGGTCTTACAGTACACAAACAGGTGATCCCGCTGGCAGAGGAAGATAAGATCTGTCCGATATGTGGTACACCAATGGAACGCATCGGGGAAGAATACGTCCGCAGGGAGCTGGTATTCACACCTGCCAGATGTGAGATCTATGAGTACTATACGGAAAGCTATGGCTGTCCCAACTGCAAGGATGGAAAAGGTGATACCGAAAAAGCTGTGATCATCAAATCCAAAGCAGCACCGGCACTCATTGGGAAAGGTCCTGCTTCCCCTTCTACAGTTGCATGGACGATCTACCAGAAGTATGCGAACGGCATGCCCCTTTACCGTCAGGAGAAGGACTGGAAGGAATACGGGGCAGCCATCAGCCGTACGACCCTTGCAAACTGGATCATTTATAGTGCGGAACATTATTTCCGGCCACTGTACGATTACTTCCATCGCCAGCTTCTACAGAGGGAGTTCCTCATGGCAGACGAGACCCGGGTACAGGTCCTGAAGGAACCCGGGCGGAGTGCTGAAAGCCAGTCATTCATGTGGCTGTTCCGCACCGGGGAAGATGGTCAGCCTGCCATTCTTCTATACGGATACACTCCGACAAGAAGCGGAAACAATGCGGCAGACTTCCTGGATGGCTTTCAGGGTTATCTGGAAACCGATGGCTACCAGGGCTACAATAAAGTGTCCGGCATAAAGCGCTGTTCCTGCTGGGCACATATCCGCAGATACTTCGTGGATGCCATTCCGAAAGGAAAACAGCTGGATTACAACCAGCCGGCAGTACAGGGTGTCCACTACTGCGACCGCCTGGCAAGACTGGAAAGCACCATTACCAGTAAGTACGGAGCGGATCATGAAAAAAGAAAACAAATGCGTCTCGAGAAGGAAAAGCCGGTTCTCGAGGCCTTTTGGGCGTGGGTTGACAGCCAGCATCCCACCCGAAACACCCGTCTGGACAAAGCGCTGACCTATGTGAAGAACCGCCGGGAGACGTCCATGACTTATCTGGAGGACGGACGCTGCAGCTTCACCAATAACCTCAGCGAGAATGCCATCCGGCCGTTTACGTTGGGCCGCAAGAACTGGCTGTTCAGTGACTCTGTGGAAGGTGCACAGGCCAGTGCCATTACATACACGATGGTGGAGATGGCGAAGGCACACAACTTAAATATCTACGGTTACCTCAGCTACATTTTGGAGCAAAGGCCGGATGAAAGCTGGAATGATGAGCAGCTTGCAGAACTGGCACCCTGGAGTGAAAAACTCCAAACTCTAAAAATATGAGAATACATTTGTAGCAAAATACTCCAACTTAAAATGAGTTGGGGTAAATTTATAGCTACCGCTGGATTATTTGGCGCTTACTATGTATTTCTCCGTTATCGGAAACATATCCTGTATCCCTTGACGTAACTCTAGGCTATATTTGCAATGTGGAAAACCGGAAGCTTAGGCTTTCGGCTTTTTCTGTATGGATGCCGTGGTACTCCGAACTGCTTTCTCCACCTCTTACCAATATCTGTTTCTAATGTCTTCCAGTTCCACAAGTGCGTCATATAAACGTTCTTGCAGTTCTTTTTTGGAAAGGCTATTCACATACTCACTAAGTTCTTTATAATGCAACCGTTCTCTTTCTTTTTCCTCTTGCTCCCATTCCTCTACCTGTCTTAAAAAATCCTTTGCAGCTTTGGGCTCTGCTGTAAACAGCAACGCAATCATATGCTTGCAGATGATGCGCCTGCCTTCCGCAAACGGACAATTACAGGATGATTTTCTGGGATGCATTTTATCTATATGCACTGAATATTTATTTCCTTCGCTTCCGGATACTACTCCGTCATATGTTTCCTCACCGGATTTCTTCCATGAGCACACCATTTTTCTTTCATAATAATCCATGCCGCACCAGACGGAATTACCACTGGCCATTTCTATTAATCCCATTCTTATGTACCTCTCTATTTTCCAAACAAGGATCTGTTGAAATCAGCTTGTGCTAATCACAATTTTTCATCTGCAAATACTTCTCTATCAATTGAGGTTGTATCAACGGATATGTCCACGCCTCCGGCAGTTCCTTCAAAAGCACTATCTTCTCTATCTCGCTATGCAGTTCTGTCGCAAATTCTGTTATCTCCGCATAGCAAAGCAGCCCAAAGGATTCTTCTCCCGTATCATTTACTCTGGTCTTCCCGGTTACAGAGTATACACACAGGGGCTTCATATCGAACCTGATTGCACCGGTTTCTTCCTGCAATTCTCTTTTCGCCGTTTCAAGAATGCTTTCACCGGCTTCTCTATGCCCGCCCGGAACTTCATAGGTGTCTCTTTCTTTATGCTTGCAAAATACCCATTTGCCATTGCTCTGTGAGACGATCACCGCAAACTTCAACAGGGAATCATCCACTGAGTCATAAAATTTTACTTCCAGCATTTTTCTTTCCATGCCCTCTCAATTAAATCTGCTTCGAAACAAAATGCACCGTTTCTTTTCTCTGCTCAAGTATGTAAGGTATCAGTTCCACTGGATATACCTTTGCGCCCTTCCTTAATTCCTCCAATGGAACCCAGCAGAAGTCCAGATCAATTCTCTCATGATCCAGTTCATCATATCCATGAAACACCCCATCCATGGGAATACCATCGTCCAGTAAATGAACGTTATAATACAAACAAATCTGGTGACAGGGTCTCTTCCCCCACGGAAAATAAATTTCGCCTATAGCCAACAGATTATCTACCTCTATCTTCGTGTGAAGTTCTTCTTCAAACTCCCGCTTCAGCGTTTCCATGCTAGTCTCCATAGCGGCGACATGCCCGCCGATGATAGCATAATCGTCATTTTTCGGACGTTGCAGCAGGATCTTTTTATTATGGATCAATATACCGCCAACTCTGTAGGAAAATACAAATTCATCGTTTTTAAATAGAATATCCATGGAGTCTCCCTTCGCATCGGATATACTTATCATGTTTTACCTAAACTTCAAAATCAAAACTGTTATTCCCACGGAAATCATCATAAGCCCAAGCAAAATGATCAACGCAATACCTTTTGCGTTTTTCCAGACGGTCTTCCTCTTCGCGTACTAATAACTCCAGGTTTTCTTTATAAGAAGCACCACAATTACTGCATCCTGTTTCGTCTGTGCTTTTTCCCCTTATCTTATTATCACAGTATTCGCAGGTAAATTCATAGTCATTTGCAGGTTTATAAACCGGTGGCTCTCCGATTTCAAAATTATAGTATTTATGACGTATGAGCTTGTACTTTTGAATTGCCTGCATCGTATTACTTATATATTCTGTTTCCTGTGTAATGGTTTCCTCCTGAGCTTTCATATACTCTAAATATCTTTGATGCATGGCCCGTTTTTTTAACTGATACTCTTTGTTCTTCCCAAAATTACCGCCACAGGTTGAGCATTTTTCATCCGTGGAAGATACCTTGGATCCGCAAAACTCACAGGTAAATTCAAAATTCTCCTGAAAATGTTCCTTTTTGTAGGAAATGTACTTCACCGGTTTCAGGTCTTTACGTGCTCTGATGCCGGAAAAGAAAAACAGGTATATAAGTAATAACAGGCCAACGATAATTGCTATATTAAAAAATATTGTCGAAAACAAACTGAAAAATTCCATAATAATGCTTCATTCCTCTTTCGTATCAGCCATAATATTTTAAACAAAATGTAGTTCTGAAATTCTTTAATCTCTTACAAGTAGAGTCAAATCAAAACCATTCTACTTTTTCAAAATCTATTTGATTTCCCAGTGACCACTGTAACCACTTCCCACATACGATATATTCGACATTTTCTTGATTTTACGCTTTACTGTTGCAATGCCAATTCCCAATTTTTTTGCCATATCAGCTGTTGTTACTCGTGGATTTTCCTCTATCATTTTGATTATTTCTTCTTGAGTATCATCTTGAGTATCACCTTGAGTGCCATTTTGCTTCAACTGTGTTGCATAATTAGTGCCATAATTCAGATTATACAAAGTCAATGTAAAATCATCATTATCTGCCTCAAATACTGACTTCCTTTTACTAATTCTCATAATCTTCTGGGGCCTTGCCATCATTATTTCCAAATGTAATCTCCATCAATTCACCTGCTATCCCTTTACTCCTTACTCTCATAATACTATCATCAACCTTATCTTTCGCCAGCAGATTAATATTTCCATACCAGACTACTTCCTGATCAATAACAGCAAATCGATCACAATATTCTTCTACAGTTCTAATATAAAACCCAGCTCTACGCATATCTTCATGTAACTGCATCCAGTATGCAGCATCACCAAATCCATAGGAATCTGGAGTCCACGTGACTATTGTGACCTGAACTCCTGACATCTGTTTTTCCTTTAGCATATTGATTAACTCATAAACTTTTGATCCGCTGATTACGGGGCTGGAAATAATTATATTCTTATTAGAATCAAGCAAATCTTTATGATAATTTTCACTATAATTATTTCCATCATATATTGCATTAACCGTCTGTTTAACAGTTTGCAAACCATCGCCAAACTCATATCCAATCTGTTTATATGCTTTCAGCCGCTTCATATACATATTATTAAACATTGGAATATGATTATCCACATAATCATATATTATCACATTTTCTTTACCTGCATAATCACGATTCAGTCTTCCTGCATACTGTTCCACTACACCGCGAAATGATACAGGTGTTGCCATAAAAAGTGTATCCAGTCTTGGAAAATCAAAACCTTCTCCTACAAGAGAACCTGTAGCTATCAGTATAAGTGATTCATTCTTATCAACCTGATGCATCTGCTCAAGAATCTTCCTGTGTTCTTTCTTAGAGTTGTTACCCGTCATAAGAAATACATGATCTGCATAGTTTTTTAATCGCTCATAGAATTTTTCAGAATGATCCTTGTATCGTGACAAAACAACCGGTGTGCGGCCTGCTGCTACGCAATTCTTCACATCCTCAATAATCTGTTCATCCCTGACATCATTATTATGAATAATCTCATATGCTTCATTTGGATGCATCTTATCGGTAATTACACCTCTCGGCGGTACAGTCATGGTAAAACGCGGGTACACAAGATGCTGTATTCCCTGCTCCTTTGCTTTTTCCTTGGCCGTATAGCTATATCTTATAGGTCCGATAAGCATATAGTTGATTTTTTCCAGTCCATCTCCTCTTTTGGGAGTTGCTGTCACACCATATACATACTTTGCTTTCACTTCTTTTAAAACATTGGCTATTGTTTCTGAGGCAGAATGATGACACTCATCAATCAACACAAGTCCATATTCATTCATCATCTTATGATACTTACCATTTTTGCACAATGAACCTGCCATTGCAATGTCTATGATTCCTGTCATTGAATCATGTGCTCCCTGTAATGTTCCAATCAGGCTTTTTCTTTTCCTTACTCTTCCTGTCTTAGTCTCATAAGTTGGAAGTCCCTCATTGATATTTAAGAATTTTTCCAATGCCTCTTTCCACTGCTCTATAAGTGCAGAAGATTCAAGAATAATCAATGTATTTATTTTCTTTTGTGCAATTATTGCACTACTGACCACTGTTTTGCCAAATGCTGTTGCTGCATGAAGTATTCCATTATCATACCTGATCAGTTCTTTTAATGCCTTATCCTGTTCGGGACGCAATTCACCTTTAAAATCCACATTAATTTTTCTTCCCTGCTGGCGCTCATCTTCCATTTCGTAATCAATATCTGCCTGTTTTATATTTTCCCAAAGTTCGTCCTGCAGTCCTCGTGGTATTTGTATATATCCGCTCAGATGATCTTTCCCGAGATAAATCCATCTTGCTGTATCATAATTTGATGTTCCTATTGCCTGATTCTTATAGAAAACCGGATTACTGATTGCTGCCATTCTCCGGATTCTATTCTGCATAGCCGCTTTTAAATTCGTATTGTCTACATATATTCCATTCGACAAGATAATATGTAATTTTCCTTCTACGTCATTTTTATTAAAATGCTGCATTCTGTTCCATGGTTTTTCCCTGTCACTTTCAGCAGCATTTGCTGCAATATCATCAATAATATTTGACCATTCTTTTATTTTCTCTTCCAAAAATTCCTGCGATAATCTTGGTTTATTAAATAAAGTTTCCCATTGATTAGGATATGCATTCCAATTACCATCAATAAATGCACTGTTCCCATCTTGCAAAGCTTTTCCCTGCAATGGTAATGCAATCAGATTGCCAACAGCACTATCCTCCGGTAATGAATCCTGTGCAGGCAACATTCTATCATAGTATTTAAAAGATTTTAAGTTAATCTGTTCCGCACCCTTGTCCAGCAGAGCAAATCCAAATTTTCTTACAAATGAAGCAGCTATCGGCTTATCAAAGAATATCCATACATGTGCACCTCTGCCAGATCTTGATCGTTCTACTAACGGCTCTATTCCGTTTAATACACAAATTTCTCTCATTGACTCAACTTCTTCCACCCATGTATCATCAGAATTTGCAAAGTCTTTCTCTTCTGCATCCTTATCATGATTATCAAAGTCAAATACCATAAATCGACATGTTCCATTACTAAGAAGAGGATAAACGCCTATTACGTCCGATGCGTTATATGCATTTCCCTGCAAATGATTTAATATATCTTTCTTCGTTATTGTTTTATAAGAACGGTTCTTGCAGTTCTTACAGTTAATCCCATCCTTTATCTTCTTATGACACACATTTGTCCAGAAATTATTACACTGTGGATAGTATGCAGCCTTCCCTGTTTCTTTATTAACACTACGCTTTGCATAGACATCCTGTCTTCCCCAGAACATACTAAAAAACTGATTTGCCATATTTTCTGTTATTGCCTGTGGATGAATGATTCTTTTACCCTGTTCTGGATCAAAAGCTTCTTTACTACCACTTTGTCGTAATTTTGATAATTCCTTATGGTATGACAATCCTGCTTTGTCCAATATATTTTTCAATATCTGATTTTCCAGCTGCAGGTCATTCAACTTTTTCTGAAGTTGTGATATGTTCTCTATTGAATCACGCATCTTGACATACCTCCCATTGCAATACCTAAAATCACAGCTCCTCTGCCAGTGTTATTCTGTAGTTATCAAACTTAAGCACTTTAAAACTCTTATCAGATACATTGAGTCCATCACAATTTTGTAAGAAAAGCATATACTGATTTGATAATTCAAAATTAATGAATCTCCTAACATCATCATTAATCAAACAATCTGCATTATCTATCACAATAAAATTATTGCGGCACTGTTTTATTGCTGAACGAAAACATATCGAAGCACGTATATTTGTACCGGCTTGCAGAGGAATCGCCCCTGCTATATGCCAAGCTAGTATTGAAGGAAAACGGATTGCAGGATTATGTGGATGCTATGAATGAACTGAATTAAACTCCCCTCTGTTTAGTCCCAGTCTCGAAATTATTACGAGGCTGAGAAACTACAAAATCATATTCTTCATTCATAAACAATCTCTTCAAACTTAAAACTGAAATAAGTCGGATAGTTTTGCAGTACACCCTCTATCTTTCGCCTTATATTACTATCCCTCTTTATTAAATTTACTATCTCTTTTCTGCTTCCTGCAACATATTTCTCATCCAATATATCTGCAACCTTTGTTGCTACAATTCGATTATTAAAACCCATTTCATATAAAATAATACTTGTCTGTGTTACCAAACCATATCTCATTCGCTTTGATAATCGCTTTAACAATTTCGTTATATCATCATTTTCACAATAATATTCTACATTTTCAATTACTGCAGCAAGAATCAAAGTACAATCATACCCCAAGAAACTATCGCAAAAGTCTATCACATCCTGTAACTCCATTACTTTTGCCTTGCGTCTCTTAAATAACCTTATTCCTTTTTCTATGCATTGTTGTCCAATTTCAAAATATGATTTTCCTTCAATCCAATCCACAGCAATACCACTTAGTAATTCTTTATTTATATATTTGGAAACAATAGCATTTTCATTTTCTAATAACATTGGAAATATCACCTTCAATAAAGATATTTCTGTTGTACATTCTAGAATTTGCTCTAAGTTTTCTGAAACCCATAGCTCAATATTAATCTCTTTTGTAATACCCAGCAACGACTTACTGTATCTATTTCTTTTGTCAGCAGTATCAACTGCTTGGACCAAAAATTCGCCAATTAAATCTACGATTTTTAGAAGTCTTTCTTTCTCTTTTTCTGTTGCTAAATAGTAAGCTAGTGTTTCTTTAATTATATCATGTATTGTTTCTCTTGACTCCGAATACGAATCTTCCATTAAATAAAATAATAAAAAACTTTCAATTGATTCAATATTTTTTATCATTTGATTAATTATGAATTCTGCTTTACTATATGTATCCTCACTAGCAAACTTCTGTAATTCCAAATACTCTTTTACCTTTGCATTAAAACTGCCGTCTGCATAGTATTCTGTAAATATATTCAGTATATTCTCTAAAATTTTTTCCATTTCAGTATCTGCACGCAACCAAGCAAATAGCGCACTTGTACAAGCTTCTGCCTGTTCATTATTTAATAGACTCTTATAATTATTCCATCTCCAATTATGATACATATCCTTTCTTGAATTATAGACATTTATTTCTGAAAGTAAAACCGTTCCTTCTGTATAAATTCCTGCGCGTCCGGTTCTTCCTATAAGATTCTGAAAATCACGAACCTTTATACGCTCCTTATTTTGATAAACATTCGAAATAATCAAATAGCGAATAGGAAGATTTACCCCCTGTGCCAATGTTGATGTACATGCAATAAATTTAATTTTTCCTACTTGCATTGCATATTCAATTGAACTTCTTATTCCCATTGGCATTCCACCATGATGGGCATATGCCCCCAATTTCGATGCTTTATAGTAATCACTCTCTTTTCCCATTTCACATTCAATAAGATAACTGAGTTTTTCCACTTCCCGCAAATCCGAATTGTTAGTCAATTTCGATATATCAAAACCTCTTTCTTTAATCTCTATAATTCTGTTCAATATTTTATTTGCAGTCTCCTTCTTGCCACAAAAAATTGCCGTTCCTCCATTTACACATAGATTTACACTCAAAGCAATTGCAATATCATTCTTATATTTATCATTATTTATTTCCGGAAATAATCTCTCTTTACTTTCTCTTTTTTTCAATTCAAGGGGCACCTGTCCTATTACACGAGGCACAAAAAATTCTTCTTCATCTGGATTTTGTGGATTAACAAAAAAGAGATACGCATATTTCTTTTTTTCTTTCCTACTTATCCGTATATCCGCTATACCTACAACCTTTTCTGTTGTCTGTATTATATTATTTTTAATAACTACTCCACTTCCATTGGTAATCCACTCATTCACTTGCTCTGCATTTGGAATAACTGCAGATATAAGAATTTTTTGCATCTTATCCTTCATATAAAATTTAATAGTTGATATTAAAAGTTCATATGTAATCCCTCTACTCATATCATCAAACAAATGACCTTCATCGAATATAATTAATCCAATATTAGCTATAAATAATATATCCTGCCTTAATATAAACAACAGTTTTTCCGGCGTAACAACAAAAACTTGTTTTTCTTCCGTTTCACCTTCATTTAACAATACATCAAGCGAGTCCATCTGCATAACATCAGATACTTCATTTACATGAATTTTATCACTGAACGAAAAGGCCTTCTGTAACTCTTCTGAAATTTCACGACATAAAGAACGAAATGGAGCCACAACTACCGCATTATTTGCTCGTTTTGACAAAAACGATGACAGAATAATTAGTGCTACCGATTTCGTTTTACCAGAACTTGTAGGCATCTGAATAGTAGCTGATTTTCCCGCAAATATACCATTTTCTCCTAATTTCTGCTGTGATTGCCACAACTCCTTAATTAATGTGCCCTTTTTTAAAATATCAATCCAGACTTCTCGTTCAATATGTGTATATTCAGGTAATAACCGATATGATGAATTATATATTTTTAAATATATTACTGCCACCAACACATCACAGAATAAAATTTCCCTATCCGTTCCTTTATGATACATAAATTCCCTTAATTGAATCAACTTATCAAAATCAAATGTAGTACCTGTCCTCTGAAAGTCATTATATGAATCAACCACATTACTTAACATTTCAATGTCAAAATGGTATTCTACTTCTTCTTTTCCTTTCAGTATCTGTGATAGAACAGAATCTATTTGACTTATATTTAATTCCAAACTTTCAGGAATCCTATCTGCCAAAACTCTCGAACTTCCATTGTACCCACATAAATAGTAAACAGCCGCCCCAAGCAACAAATAATATGATTGCTCTCCTTCATACATTTCAGCACCTAAATAAGCATCAAAAAAACGCGAAGAAAACTGGAGATTTTTCTTATGTTCTTCTATATTACAATCAATACCATTATAATTTTTTATAATATCATTTGAGAAATCGCCTATTGTAGCAATCGCTAAAATCAACAAATATTTTGCATCTTTTTCCATTTCCCCATGCAAGTGTTCTGGAATATGATATTCGTTCAGTTTTGCTTTCGCTCGTACTCTTTTCAATAAATATTTTGAATTATCACCAATCAACATATTGCAGCTCTCCTATACATTCCATCAATCAAGGAGTTTAAATCCTTTGTATAAATAACAATAAGTTCAACATTGTCAATATGTCTTTCTGTTGTCACATTAATCATATCTGAAGTAATAAATTTTTCTTCTGTAAGCACCGCAGCAGCACCATACTTCAATATATATGGTATATCTGTTTTATTTTGAAAACGTTCTATTCTCTCTGCCTCTTCCGTTCTGCCCATTCGATACAATCTCATTTTAGTAGCATTTAACGTCTCTGAATATCTCAACAAATCTTTACTTGAATCATCTATTGCATCTTGTAATCTTTTATATCCTTTAGGATTTCCTGTAGGACTTGATGTTCCCTTTACTTCAAACACTAAAGCTTCATCCTTTGTTGAAGCTTTTTTTCTCATTTTAAAGCCAAGCACATCACTTCCGTGCGGCGATGTATTTCTATTAAACTTATCTCTATATCTAATTCTCGGAACATAATAATTACAAACAAATTCAATATAATCTGCTACTAATATTTCACAGAAATCTCCTACTCGTATAGAGGGTCCAGGTCGTACACTATCACTTGGAAAAACATAGTCTCTTAAATGCTCCTGTCTTGTTCTTCTAGTTCCATGTCTTTCAAAATCCAAATCTTCCATATATCTGTATTGTTCTCTAAAATGTGTAGCCCACTCATCCAGTACCTTTTCTTCATTTTCGACCTCTAATCTTAAAACAGATATCTCTTTTCCATCCTTTGTATATAGGCTTTCTTCTGCTTTATAACCATTTATGTATTCCATTAACTCACCGTATCCTCGCTCAATCCTTGTTCCAATTCCTCTATTGTAGGCAATGTACCTTTGAAGTCTTTTGGCATCAACGCATTTAATTCATATTCTGATATTCCTATTGGCTCTGTGGATGTTTCAACCGCATATTTTGCCAATATATTATCCTTGGTCTTACAGATAAGAAGTCCTATTGTCTGTGTATCCCCTTCGCCCTTAAGAATATGGTTTACCGCAGAAACATATGTTGCAGTCTGCGAAATGAATCCTGGTTCAAATTCCACAACCTTTACTTCAACAACCACGTAACAATGACGCTTGATATTGTAGAACAACATATCAATATACTGTTCTGTATTTCCAACTTGCAATCTATATTCTCTTCCTACAAATGCAAATCCGGTTCCAAGTTCCATCAAAAAATTCTGTACATTGTCCATCAATGCATCTTTTAATTCTTTTTCATTATATCCTTGACAAATTGCTACAAAGTCGAAATTATATGGATCCTTGGTTATTTCCTGCGCCAAATCACCAGTTCCTTTTGGTAATGTATATTGGAAATTGGTGATTGCTTGTCCCTGACGTTCATATAAGTCTGTTTCCAAAAAATTTAACAAAACAGCCCTCGACCAGTTATTTTCAATAACTTTATTAACGTAAAAATCAAATTTTTCCGGATTATCATGGCACTTATCTATCAATAACTTTATATGTCCCCATGGAATCATAAAAACTTTATTCGATGCCATTTCAAATTGTTCCTCAACTTGAGGAACAATTTGATTACCATTATTTTCCAACAATCTTTCCCCAACCTGGGGAACAATTACGATATCCTTATAAAGTCCATAAAAACGCATCATATAACGTAAATTAGTTGGAGAAAATCCCTTTGCATTAGGAATCATATCTGACATATCCATGCTCATATTTTGAAAAAATTTGTTTCCCCACTTACTGTCGGCACGTCTCTCTGTAATATCCTTTCCTACCGACCAATAATACATTAGCATCTCATTATTCACACGAATGGACGCTTTAATCTGGCTTGTTCTATATCTATCTCCAAGCTCCTGTATCCAATTTCTATATTCCTCATCAAGACGCATTAGTTCGCTCATAATTTCACCTCCTAGTAAATAATATAGGCTATTTATTCTTTTTCATCGAAACCTTCTCCTTTTCAAAAATCAAATCAATATAGCGGTGGGATTGTATAATTTATATCCTTTACCAAATAATAACTTACTATTTCCTGTTCAAGTTTTAGATTATTTTCTTTCATATATTTTAAAACCTCATTATACAAATTCTCTTCCATTAATGTCCCGATCCTACTCATATCATTATCCGTTAATTCTCTTAGACAATGACTAAAACGGATATCACATAATTGCTCTATACCCATACAATACATTTCAAAACTCTTAGAAGTTTCACGGCATAAATGCTTATGAATTAAGAATCCGCCAATATCAATATCTCCAAAATGATAATATTTGATATTAGGATTGTCTGAAATGACTTTTTTTAAAAACTCTATCTGATCTCTATTAGCAAAACCTCCCAAATACATCATAGCAAACTTCCCATTTCTCAATCTCTGAAAAGATGTCTTGTTTTCAATCGTCATTACACTTTCAGCATTAACACTAATACTTTTTATTCTTCGTACATCGCTGGATGCTATTGCTATGCCACCTTGAAGTTTTGATATATCCAAAGCATACTGCTCCAATTCAATTATCCAATTACCTTTTATAAAGATTTCCTGTTCTGCCGGTGTAACATAAAAGAAACTTAAAATGTTATCATTCCTTTCACCTTCTTCTTTAGTTCTACCAGTGGCAGTTCTCAAAAATGTACATATCTCTTCATAGTTATTATTTTCAAACCATTTTGAATCACCATACACCAACATAGAAGCTTCTCTTACATATAAATTTTCTTTATTCTTTTCCAAAAAACTAAACATTTTCAGATTTGCTTCAATTTTCTCAGGAACAAGTACGCACCTCGGATCTTCAACCTGAGCAAGAATACTTTCACAATAATGTTGCACAATTTTCTCTGTACAAATATACTTATTTACAATTTCATGTACTTGTTTCGAAATAATACTTTGAGGAATGACACCATATTCTTCTTTTAAATATTCATATACTGCATTTAATTTTTCTTCAGAAAAATATATCTTTTCTATGTCATCACTAAATTTCAAATAATCAGCAGTTACAAAACCCATATCAGTCAATACAGTGACAGCTTCATTAATTCCTTGCTTTTCCAATATGTCTGCATTGTTTCTGTCATAATCTTTATATACTTCTTTTGGTTTTAATATAATCCTTCTATTAGTAATAATATTCTTTGCATAACGATTATTATATTTTTTCAATAACCCATCAAGTATTATCTGTTTATAATCTTTATTGCTCATGGAACTTAATCTCTCCTATCTGCATATTATCATTACTAATCTTAAGAACAGGAATGATTACGCCACATTCACTACCAATAGATTCCAACTTATTAGGAGGTGCACAGAATATAACCTGAAAATTTTGGTTTTTAAAAAAATCCAGCATCAATTTTATATTATGATCGCTCATTTTTTCAAAAGGCTCATCTATAAAAATCAATCGCACTGAATTTACTCTGACATTGTACAACATAGACAATGCTGCCGAAAGTATAAGTGTGTATGGTATCTGCGTCCCAGCGCCGGAATTATATCCCACCTGTTTCGATAGCTTACCGTCCTTTACTTCATCATTATTGATAATAATTTCATAACTCATATAATTTCGATAGTCTGCAAATTTCTTTATTTCTGCAATGTCGTTATGATCAATAATTTTATTAATAATATCTCGAATTTCCCTCTCTCTCGTTTCAACCTCATCATTTTCGTAACTCATAAGACTTGTAAATGTCATTTGTCCATCAGACATATTGTTTGTTTCCTGCAAATATTCTGCATATCGTAAGATTTTTGCATAATCTGAATTATCATTCAACATCTTAACATCAAATTGATACTTTGTGGAAAACTGAAGTTTTCGCAATTCCTTATTTATATCCGAAATATCATCTTTTGCATCTTTGGCTGTATTATAAATATTAAGAACAAACTCCCTTTTAAATATTCGCTCATAAGTTATTGTCTGTTCTTTCAGTTTTTGTTGTATACCTTGCAAATCATCAATCCAGATTTTTCCTCTTCTTCTCTGATAGTCAGCTTCATACTCCAATCCGATAGGTAATTTATCTACTTCTTGCTTTCGATTATTATATGCTTGCTCCTTACCAATAATATTTCCCTCTATTTCACGCACTCTGCGATCTACTCTCTCTTTTGTCGCACGAACCATAAGGCCACCATTCTGGTTATCCCCGGACAAATATTGGTCATATTCTTCTATCGCCTTTTCTACAGAAGAATTGCCTACAATTCTTTCTTTATTCAATTCTGCCTGTTTTTCTATTTCCTTTTCTTTCAAATCTTTAACTAATTTCTTCTTCTCTGATACAGTTGTCTCTAAAATTATTTTTTGCTTTATGTTTTCTTCAAGATCCTTTTTCTTAATCTCTAATTGATTGCCAAGTACAGAAACCCTTTCATTTAATGCCATAAATTCAGCATTATTCTTCTGAGCTTCTAACAATTCCTTATAATGGCCCTTTTCATTATTCAAATCAACTGATACATCTGTCCACTCCTTATGAGAATTTAAATTGAACTCTTTAAAACACGATATCCCATCCTGCAGATATTTTGATTTATCCTGCACACTTCTTTGTTCTAAAAGTATTTCCTTTTCCTTCTTTTCCAACTCATGCAACCTTTTTTCTGCTGCTCTTCGATTCAGCTCTATTGCCTGACTTCCTAAACAATAACTTCTGATTTTTCTTGTATTAATATAGGTTACAGCCATATTACGGCTTAGCTTTCCTTCCATCGACATAGCATTATCGTAATCGGGAACATTTTCTATATTTACTGCATGAATTCTTCCTAACCAAAATTTAAAATAATTTGCTGCAGTCTCATTTTGTACAGAAAGATAGTGAAAAACCGAATCTTTTTCACAATCCTTCACCTTTGACATTAATCGCTTCGTATTTACCAGTTCAACATATCGATACCTAGACTTGTCCAACACAGCATTCGCAACATCAAAAGCATATTTCGACACTATAACTGCATAACGATGTACCCCTAAAAAAGCTTCTATTGCATTTCTCCAATTCTCATCCTTCAACTCTATTACATATTCATAAGCCATATGCGCTTCTTCGTTAATATCATGCTTTAATAATTCACGATTAATTTCCTTAATAAGTTCTACCTGCTCTTGAACATTGGAATAGTCCATCCTGTTTTTATTGCAGCTTTCAATAATATTATTTTGTTCTATACATTCGTTCTGTACTATTTCCAACTCTTTTTTCAGCAAAATATTTTTTTCAATTAATGTATCACGACATTCTTGTACCTCTTCTTTTAGTGAATCAATGAATCTCTGTTTTTCAGCCACCTCAAGATTTTTTGATGTCAATCTTCCAAGTACATTATCATTTTGTATCGTTACTCCCATCTCCGATAATTGAACAATCATTTCTTTCATTTTCTGCTGAAAGGTTTCCAATCTTTCTTTTTCGTCATTCAATTTCGTCAACTGCTTTTCATATGTATCAATCAATTGTTTAGAAGCTTCTATTGCCTTTGAAACATCTAGATCAAGAAGAGCTCTTCTTGTTTCCGAATATGTTTTGTCAATATCATCAATTTCCTGGTTTTGCTCTTCAATTTTCTTTCCTAAAGCTTCACATGTAATACTACTCCTTTTTATTAATTCCTCTGCTTCCCGGATATCTCTCTGACACTGAACAAGGTCTTTATACTTAATTTTTATATCATCTATCTTCAGCTGTACAGCCTTCTTATCATGTTCGTCATAATCTGCCAATATAGAATCCAAATCTTGCAATTCTTGATTTATCTGTTCCAAACTGCCATTTATCTGTTCAATATTCTTCTTTGCTTCTTTCAATTTATCAAAATTAATATCATGTTCTTCCAAAACGGATTCCTTTATAAATTCTTGAATTTTTGCAGCAGGATTATATGCCATTATATTTCTAAGTTTTCTTTGATATTTAGGTACTTCCTGATAAGGCAATTTAAGTCCTATCATTTGCATAAATAAAGTAATACCTTCTTTTTTAGTTTTCATCTGTACACCATATTTCTTTTGAAAACCCGATGCATCATAAGGTTTTATAAGTGAGTCTTCCTCATATACAAATGAAATATCTGCAATTCTTTTTCCGTCCAGAGCATACCAATGCGTACCTCTGATATCTGTAACAGCAGTTTCTATTACTACTCCCAACACGAATGGATTCTCATTTATCTGGTCAAAATATTCCAACGCAATGTGTGTATACACTACTGGTATCTTATCTGCAGGTCTTGCATATATTCCTGCACTCGCATCCACCAAACATCTTGTATATGAAACCAAATTTCGTTTTCCTACACCAGTATTATAGCCACTTGTAGCCTTATTAAATTGAGTATCACCTGTATATGCATATTTAATAGCATCTAATATTGTTGATTTTCCACATTCATTTTCACCGGAAATTAATGTGAGATTTTCAGAAACAGGGATTGTCCTATTGGAAAATCCATACCAGTTTATCAAATGTATATTTCGCAAAATCGTTTTATTCATCTACATCCTCACTTTCCAAGAATTCATCCTGCTCAGCCTCTATGCCTTCTCCATCTAGGGCATATTCCGCCATAACTTGTTTCAATTGTCCAATATCCATACAAAACTGTAATGATGGATACAAGCGTACTTTTCCTTCCTCTGTTGTTATGTCGTCACTATAATCTATCAGACTAAACTTTTTAAATATACGATACGAATCTTTAAAATCTGCCGGTTTTATATTAATTTGATAAATTTTGCATTTATCAATAATATCACCAACTGTTATATGTACCGGATCTGCATATCCCATACGTTCCAAAAACAAAAGCCAAAGTACCATTAATAATTTTACCTGCTTCGCATCAAATCGGTATAAATTTATTCTTTTTAATCCAACTGTTTCAACATCTTCATCCGCTTGTTGTAACATGGCTACTTTGATTCTTTCTTCAACAACAACTTTATACCCAATTGCTGCCAAATATGTATTAACATCATATTGATTGGACTCTGATGATATGAAATCATATAATTTTTCATCTTTATCAGCCACAATAAATGTTGTATCAAGCATTTTACGAATACATCTCTTAAATAAATATGCATCCTCTTCATTCATTTTTTTCATAAAAGTGAAATCATTCATAAGCAGACTCTCCTTCTATTTCTTAATTACTGTTATATCAGTAATATCTGCAATCTCGGTTTTTACAGTTTCTTCCGACAATTGAATATCATATGGGAACTCCGAATTATTAGCATAAAGCATTGCCGCTGCATACATCAATACTTCCTCTTTTGTCTGAATCGTTTTTTCTTTAATATTCATTTCATCTTCACTACCCAATTGTACACCAAGAAAAGTACTTACCCTATCAACAGAATATCTATTCGGAGAACAATTAAACAACTTTTCTGTTTGCATCCTTTTTTCTTCTTCCGATAGCTCTGCTGTCACAAGACCAATATTTTCTCCTTCGTTTTTTACACGCTTATTCTTTTCAAAAGACTTATATCCTACATATTTTTGATTAGTAATACGTATACAATCTGCAACTTTTTCCATTGCAACATTCTGCTCTTCTTCTGTCATCTTTGACACTGTATTTAAAAAATCATTAATTACTGATTCCAGTCTCACCCCATTGCTTGCCATCAACATAATTCTAGTATTTGCAAGATTATAATAATTATTAATGCGGCTATCGATTAACTCCATGTTGCTCTCATACTCAACACTCAAAAAATATTGGAGTTCTGCAAAATATCGTTCAACACGCTCCCTTGCCTCTTCATAATTCAATTGGAGCTTTTCTGAGCATTCCTTTATAATTTTCTCACAAGCTTCTTCCTGTCTAAGAATCCTCAATTTTGCTTTTATGAATGATAGCTGTGCCGGAATTAATCCATTGTTTTTTACAAAAAAGTATTCACTAAAGAATCGATCCAGCATTTCGTCTTTCATTATAAACTGTCCAAAACTATTTATATCTTGAAAAATAATTACTGCTTTCATAATACTGGAAATACTGTCTTTCAAATCTGTCAGTTCATTTTTTAATTCTGTCTCATTATCAATTAGCGGTACAAGAATATTGGTATAAGGTCTCTCTCTTCGCACAGAATCTTCCTCAAACGCAGATTTTATAATTTCATACATAGAGAAAATACGATTTGACATCATGCCTTCTCCACTCTTTTCTGTCATCTTTCTTAGAAAATCCATTAATTTTCTACAGTCAATTGAAATATTAGCAATATACTCACCATTTCTACCTATCTCACGAGGAAGTAACCAGCCGCATTCACGAAACAAGGAAAGAATTCCTGATGATTGCAACTCAGTACCACTCTCCCCAGCCTCTATTTCTTCAACGGCATTAATATCACTGGAAATGTCTTTCTTTACTTCATTTATTCCAGCATTCTTTAAATAAGCCGTAATGCTATCCTTTGCATCTGATTCATACAATACTGGTAATTCTTTTGTTTTATCAATTAGGATCTGTATACAATCATAATATACTCTTCTGTATTTCAATGTTAATGGTTTAAAAAAGGCATCATTTTTTATATAATCAAAAAAATTCACTTGTTCACCTCCAATTCTACTCGAGAATTTTCTATTTTTATCAGTCTCAAACTTAGTCTCAAAATCTCATCCCTAAAATGAGACTATGTGGGACTAACTTCAGACAAATTTTTTAATTTTTTTCAAAATTACTGATTTTACTGCACTTCTTGTCCACTTCCGTAAAGAAGTATTCCAACGTCTCCACAAACATATTTGCATCAAACAATTCTTTTATCTGTTCCCTGTTCATCCAGGCAACCTGTGCCACTTCATCTGTTGTGGCATTGCCTAAATCAACCTCTCCATCGTAATCAAACAGCCAAACATCCATAATATCATTAAAGATTTTTCCCTCAATGATTTTTCGTGTCTTTGTAAAAAGCACTTGTCCATTTTCCGACATTAAATCAACGCCAACCTCTTCCTTTGCCTCACGAATTGCTCCCTGTAAACTATCTTCTCCCTTCACAACCGAACCACCTACACATTCCCACATCAAAGGATATGTTGGCCTATTTGCAGAACGCTGCGAAATAAGGTACTCTCCCTTTGAATTACGAATCCATACATGCACCACCAAATGATATCCATCTATCGGTAGCTGCTCTCCTCTTACATGGTCTTTTCCCAGAAGCTCTCTGTTCTCATTATACAAATCCCATATTTCTGCATCCGGTACATACTCCACAATATCCCCAAAATCTGCATGTAAAGTTTTGCAGATTTTGCTAAGAATCGTTAGGCTCACCTCTTCATCACGGCGAAGCTTTGTCATTGTATTAGGAGCAATTTCTGCCTTTTTACGCAAATCCGATTTGCTCATTTCTTTATCCACTAATAATTTCCATAATCTTTTATAAGATACAGCCATGGTAATTTCTCCTTTTTCTTTTCACGCTATCAAACAAACTTATCTAGCATCTCTACAATCTTTTCTCTTTCGCCACTACCATTAGTCATAAATCTCAGTAATGGAATTTCATACAACTCCATAATATGATTTTTCAACAAATCTCTTGAAGCCTGAACGGTATCCTCTTTATGGTATTCATATCCATCAACCTCAATCGCCAACACAGGCTTTTTACCAATTCTGTTATAAATCAGAAAATCTAAATGTGTTGCTGGATTCATTGCATACTGACATTCCTGCTCATTTAATAGTTCTGGATTCTTAATCAACATATTCAACGGAAAATGACAAACAACATCCAAGCTTGAATACTTGTTAGCGGAGATAATGTCCTCTATCAATGAATACATCAGATTTTCCGAATCATATTCTGATACTTTTTTGTGCTTCTGCAAGTATACCCTTCTTTCCTCAGTATACTGCTTGTAAAGGTAATCAAAAATCGAATAAATCTTGCTTTCAGTAACCTCAAAATTATTATACTGAATATAATCAATCAAATCTGTTATATTGCGCTCTTTTGATTGCTCATTTCCAGTTACAACCAGCATCAATTTCTTTTTCGCTCTTGATACAGCAACATTGATTAAATACGGATCATCTGCAAAATCAGATATCTCATCATCCACAGTAGATATAATAATATTTCCTTTTTCCTTACCCTGGAACTTATGCACCGTAGCCGCATCAATATCTGTAATCTCCTTGCTTAAAGCTTCTACCTGATTTTTGTACGGTGCAATAATTCCGGTTTCTTCCGGATTTGAAACATATTTTGGTATAATCTCATTTTTAATAACATCTATCTGGCGCTGGCTATAATGATTACGCTCATGATTTCCCGCTACCGTTTTTACTACCGATAAAACATCCTCTTCACCCTTATCCGTTGTCATAATAATCAATTCACCACGATAGAATTTCTGGTTACAGAAATTTATTATTTTAGGGTGACACCTATAATGTTCTCGCAACAATGTTTGTGTTACGTTTGGCATAACATCCAAAATGGATTGCAGAAAACTGTTTGTATACTGATATCCTTCACTCACATTAAAACTGTCAAATATAGCTTTTGCTTTGGCCTTTATATCATCTGTAACAACATTAGGAAGTTGCTTGGTATCACCCACAATAACAACATTCCTTGCACAGGACAATGCCAACGCACCGGTTGCAATATCTACCTGTGATGCCTCATCCATGATAAGATAATCATACACCACATCTGAATTCAGGCTGTTTCTTGATGAAAATGTTGTACTTAATATAACCGGATACTCAGCCAGTACATCGTATGGCTCCTTCCACAAATTATCTTCACTAAAAGTTTTTCTACTGCTGTTACCTTCATACTTTCTTGCCAGTTTGTCATTTAGGACGACCATTGACTGACTGCATAAATCCTCAAGCAAATTTTTATTAACACCATTTAAATACTTTTCAATATCTGCAATTTCCGCAGACAACTCCGCCTGCTTCGCACGATAATACATTACTTGAAAGGTTGTAATTATCTTTGAAATATCCTGCTTATAAATGCTCCAATCGGTTACTCCATATTTAAATAAGGCTTTTATCTTAAACCAAAATCCTATTGCCGTTTTCTCTTCTGAAATCAACTGGCAATCCTGCCACAATACCATCCATTGCTTTGAAGATAGTTTTTTCTTAAACTTAATACTATCTGTATGAACATCTGATTCTTTAACATATTGATTGAAATATTCCTGTTCAGTAACCAACTGTGAAAGTTCCTGCCTTAAACACGCCAGTTTTTCCTGCTTATCAAAAACACTTTTTAACTGACTGGATTGCTCTGCTATTTCCTTCTGCAAAACACTTGGATCTTCTCCCGTTTTCCACGACGAAAAATCGGGATAAGCGGCATCCTGATGCTCAACAAATAATTTCTTATTTTTAGAACTTCCTAATGTCGCAGCAACAAAACCCAAATTGTACTTGGGTGATGATAATTTTTCATATACATTTTCTGTTGCCGAATTATTATTGGATACTATCTGTACCGTTTCTCCTTGCATTAATATATTGGCAATAATATTCAATATCGTTTGTGTCTTTCCTGTTCCTGGAGGTCCCTGTATAACACTAATCTGATTCTCCATGGCATTTTTTACAGCCTTATACTGACTGTTATTGCATCCAAATGGGAAAATCGGAATGTATTCGCGTCCTGTTCTTTTTCCTTGCAATGATGATGGATTCAAATACTTTGCTAAAGCTACATCACTACCCACAAAAGAAATCTTGTCAAATCTCTTAGACAATAATTTTTCACCAGTTTCTTCATTCCTAATATTACTCAGACCGGCAATTTGCTTTATATATTCAAATACATTTGATGACTGACTCTGAGTAAGACATGATTCCACAATATTTAACTCACTGCGATGATAATCTCTTTCACTCCCATTGCCAAAACAAATATGCCAATAGGACTCATATCTGCTTCTAAACACATATATTGCTTTAACATCAAAAAACTCGCATCCTTCTCTGCTAATACGATACATATTAGGATTTAAAACTTCTGGCTCAGTCAATTTTTCCACATTCAAATATGCATATGAGTATGTTTTTCCATTATTGAATTTTACATCCCATTTTTGGGTATTTCTATTGTAAATGCATGACATTATTTCGGATGTCTTTATTTCACCCTTGATAATAACCATATAATATCTTGTATTCATCTATACCTCATTACTTCTTATCCGCACACTGATTGCCCTTGAATTCCTTCTCCACATAACAATGTTCATGCTTACCAACCAACTTATCGCCTTCAAAGTCCAATTCAATAATATATGGCATCCAGTCGATAATTCTTAGAAAATCTTCACATCCAAAACTGTTATCATAAAAATTCAATATAGTACTAAGGGCAGTACCATGGGTTCCTAAAACAATATCTTTATCCATATTATCTGATAAAATCTCGTTTAGCGCCTCTATATTACGATTTTGAACCATAGCAATGGATTCTCCACCCTCTTCATGATAATCATAGTCAGCCCAACGTTTCTGGAACATTCCGTGGTTGTTGCCATTAGGACCTTTTTCACGCTCCCTTAATCTCTCATCTGTTATAATTTCTTTTCCGAAAAAAGCTGCCGCATCTGCAATGGTATCCATGCTACGTTTATATGGACTACAATAAAACGCATCTATTTTCTTGTCCTTCAAAAATTCTAGTACAATTGCAGAATCTTTCTTGCCTTCTTCCGTCAAAGGTCTTGTTCTGTCTTCTTTCCAATCATGTTCCGGCTGTGCGTGACGCACAAAATACACTCTTGTCATACCGTGTCTCCTATCTCTTCTCAATAATCAAATGATGAAAAAATGCGATGTCTTTATATCCATCCATATCCGATACTCGCATCTCGATTTCCACCATTTTATCCTGCCAGTCAACATCCTTATGTATTTCCTGATTTTGTTGCATATCCCAGAAAGTTCTCATTCCCAGTGTCTTCGTAATTGCAAGTTCCGGACACCATTTTTCAATATCTGCATCCTCATAGTAACGAATTGCTCCGTACTTTGAAGCCATTCCGTCATTACCACCTAACAGACTATGGGCATGTTCGAAATCATTCAAAAGTACAACCATCTGCATAACTCTTCCTGCACGGTTATGTTTCACAATCGAAATCTTTCCATCCGTTTTCAGAACCCTCGCAAACTGCTTAACAATATCCTCTCTGTCCTGTGCATATTCCAATACATTGTGGCAAATAATCATATCAAATGACTCATCAGCAAATCTGCGCAGTTCATCAGTACTTCCAGTAATTTGTGTATACTGGTTATCTGCCCATCTTTCCTTTACACTATCTTCATCAGGTTCAATGGCTGTTACATCATTATGCTCTGCCAAATAATTTGCAGTTACTCCGATACCACTGCCGAAATCAAGTATCTTCTTATCACGAACGTCTCCTAGTTGTTTCCAGACAATTCGCTTCATGAGACATTCCCAAGGTTGTAACTCTGTCATTTTTTTACTCACCATACCAGCTCCATTTCATCTTCCATTTTTACAAATCCGTATCTCTCATACAAAGGTCGTCCCATATCCGTTGCCTCTAATGCAATCTGTAACACACCCTGTTCCTTCGCATCCTTCACCAGTAAATCCAATGTGTTAATTGCAATTCCCTGTCTTCTATATTCGGGTGCCGTATACATATTCATAATGTACGCCTTTTTACCTGTCGGATTATGGTAGGTCGGCATAACCTGATAAAAGCTGACACCACCAGATCCGATAAACTTTCCGTTATCATACACCAAGTATGCAATATGCTCACCGCTTTCCAACGCACGCCTATAATAGGCATATGATTCTTCCTCAACAACAGACATATCCTCATCATCTGACAACTTATTTGCTGCACGAAGGACTATAATCCTTGTTCTTACCAATTCATCAATATCTTCCATCGTTGCTCTTTTATATTCAAATCTTTCTACCATCCTACACCTCAACTAACAAAGACTCTCCTTTTGAATAATCTCCACTTGTCCATTGCCATTGTTCAGAAAGTTCTATTTTCTCGTTTTCTTGTACAGTTGGCACACTATGGCACTTACCTGTCTTTATTTGCATATTCTGATTCATGTGGTGATACACAAAATCGAGTTCCCCATTACATAAAACCGTTCTCTTTCTTATATCCATACTTTGAATCTGGAAATGATATGTGCGGTTCAAATGTAAAAATACTTCACATCGCCAAGCTTCATCATATTACCTTTTTCAATGTAAACTCTATCACCTTTGGTTTTTACAATGGAATGCCCCAAATTGCCCATAAAATCAAGATTAACAAATCCATTTTCCACTATGAACTCATTCATA
>ERZ860076.441-NODE-441-length-27151-cov-3.837245_pt1 | contig 27151 bp, 26 predicted proteins | sample MGYA00509982_ERZ860076 | MGnify/ENA primary metagenome ERZ860076 (study PRJEB30046, sample SAMN00715193) | human gut metagenome | study: EMG produced TPA metagenomics assembly of the A metagenome-wide association study of gut microbiota in type 2... | reverse complement strand
GGTCTGGCGATGAACACCATCTTCATTGGCATTGCAGGTGGCACCGGTTCGGGCAAAACGACGCTCACCGAGCATCTGAAGCAGCACTTCGGCGACGATATCAGCGTCGTGCACCACGACAGCTATTATAAATATCAGGACAGGCCCTTTGAAGAGCGCTGCAAGCAGAACTACGACCACAAGGGCGACGGCTGCCAGAATGATGGGAAGTCTGGACTGCCAGGAATTGTTTTTTCCGCTGTTATTCGCCGCCGGAGGGTTCTGCCACTGGGTGGGCTGCTGAGGGGCCTGCCATTGAGTGTCCTGCTGCTGGGGGTTCTGCCATTGGGCGGGTTGCTGCTGGACGGGCTGCTGAGGCTGCTGCCACTGAGGGGACTGCTGGGGCTGCTTCTGTTCTGCTCCGCAATAGGGGCAGAATTTCACGGTTTCCGCGATTTCTTTGCCGCAGTTGTAACAATACATGTTCCTCTCTCCTTTATTTTTTAATATATAACAACTATAACGCTTTGACCGGGCAATATCAGAGAATTTGCGTTGTATGCCGTTTTTCACTTTGGCACGGGCTCGCCGCAGTTTCCACAGAATTCCGCAGTCGGCGACAGCTCGTGGCCGCATTTTTTACAATGGTTCATGGGGTACTCCTTGGTTGTTTTTTTGGGGGGGGGTATTTATTTTCTTACTTCAGTAAGTTTGCCGCTGGTTGCGTCATATACAAAGAAATAAATACTCGTAGCTGTACTGGTTGTAGGTGTATCAAATGTAACCGAGAATATGTCAATAATGTAGTTATTTTTGCCCCCCCAATTATGTCCCCACTCAATAAGATAATCGTCACCAAACATTTCCAGGGAAACATATGGCGCTTGTTCAATGCGCTTGTTTGGAATATCATATGACACCTGTAAATTCTCGTTCCACCCGTCCAGATAATTGTGACAACGGAAAAACAGATTCGGAGAAGCGCGAAGTGCCCATGCATCTGCAGGAGCCTGAACAGAATATGTGCAATTTCCTACTGACTCGAATACAGCATCATGATACTTGCCCTGTTCATCCCAATACACCAAAGTTCGTTCTATTGTACCGGCACCGGCCAAGTCTTTGGGGAGAAGCTCGAACAAATTCGATTTCCACGTCAGTGTAGAATCCGTAAATTCCATCTCTGACTGCGCACTTTCCAAGGTGTCAAACAGTTCAAAAAGCGATTCCGGGAAAATGGGGAAATCCTTGATGTTTTGAGGCGCGGTCGCTTTTGTCCAGGATTTTGCGGCATCGAGCAGCAGCTCAAATTCCCGATCAAACTCCTCCGGCGTCATGTTTAAGCCGTAAAGCATAGGCTGAGAAGATGCTTCCTCCGCGACTGTGGCAGCCGTGGTCGGGGCAACGGTTGGAACAGTGGTCGGGGTAGTCGCTGCAAATGCGGCTATATTGGTATCATCAGCGGGTTTACCGGCGTTTGTCCATACCAGCGCCCCGCACAGCGCGACGGCAATGACCGCCGCCGCAGCAATCCAGAGCTTTTTCCCGGACTTCTTACCCGCTTTCGGTTTTGGCTCCGATTGGGTCTGAGACGCGGGTTCTGGTGCGGGCTTGACTTCCGACGCTGGCTGGGGTTCCGGCTGGGTTTCCTGCACCGGCTGAGGTGCTGGCGCGGGTTCCGGTTTTACCGTTGTGCTGTACAGACCCTTTTCCAGTTCCTCCATGCTCTGCATCCGGTTTTTGGCGGATATCACCATGGCCTTTTGCAGCGCTTCCAGCGCCTGCGCCGACAACGCTTTCAGGCCGGGTTCCTCCCATGAGATGGTGTCCTCCACCACCCGGTCGGTGGCGACGGGCGGCAGTTTTCCGGTCAGGGTGTAATAGACCGTGGCGGCCATGGCATAGACGTCCGTCCATGGGCCGGAGCTGCCCCGCTGGGTGTACTGCTCAAAGGGGCTGAAGCCGCCCTTGGCGACCTGCATGGAGGACGCGCCATTGTTGACGCTCAATAGTTCCACTGCCCCGTTATCGATGCGCGGAAATGTGCCGGTTTTTGATGACACCGGGTGTTTGCTGTGATACAATGGCAGTAATGATTGTTTTGGATATGTCTGAGAACGGAACGATCAACGGATATCCGTGGGAGGATTTTCTCGACCAATACCGCAGCGCCTGAAAGGAATAACAGTTTTCGCCGCCGGGGCAAAATGCCCCGGCGGTATTTTGTTGGAAAAAGGACGGGCAATGGGGAATACAGTGGCAGTGGAGGTGGCGAACATGTTGGCAGCGGCCTGGCTGATGCTCAGTTCATTATTTTATTCATTGCAGCTGTCCTCGGGCAGCTTTCCCCGCCCGCTGACGGAGGAAGAGGAACGGTACTATCTGGACTTGGCGGGGAAGGGAGATCTGGAAGCGAGGAATGTTCTCATAGAACGGAATCTGCGGCTGGTGGCGCACATTATGAAGAACTGCTAAAGCCCGCAGCACCCCTGTGTGGCGGACGGATGGGGTGTACCTGTCTGTGTACTGTGACCACAGCGCAAAAATTTGCTGGAATGTGATGCTGAACTGAAAACGAATGACCCCGGCAGGCGAATGTTGCTTGCCGGGGCTTGTCTATGGGTGGGGGACAGAAAGCTAGGAGGTTGCCACCTGGATGTTTGAAAAGTGGGATTCTTGGGCCAATATATTTATTGAAAAGTCTTGAAAAATAAGCCGAAAAAATATTGAAAAGTCGGTTTACAAAGAAAGAGAAGTCCGCTGGCTAGAGGGAGTAGAACGCATAGCGATTGGAAAGTGCAATGGGAAAAGAATAGGGCGGTTATCGGATAAAAGCCCATCTATGTCATATTGCACAGAAATAAAAAGAAGTTCTAGGTGAAAAAGACGAATGTTCGTTTCAACTGATGATTTCGGTTGCCTGTCTGGCGCAAAGGTGCTAAGCTAAAAACATAACATGGACATCCTGCGGGAAGAAAAATAGCGCAATAGATAAGGAGCGGAATATGACGTTAGGAAAACAAGATGCGGAGCTTTTTTATGAGCTTTGGTTTCCTCTGCTGGACTTCGTGAATCAAAAATACCGGATATGTCCCGGCGTGGGAACCATTGACCGGAGTCGAGGCGTCGATGCTGCCGATGCGAAGAAGATTGCAGATTATTTGTGGTCCCACACGCAGGTGCTTCAGGAATACATTGCCGATGCAAAGCTGCCAGAGGAGCAGGCCCAAATTGTGGCGGGGTGGGCGCAGTGCAAGCCGGGAAAGTACATTATGGAACGGCATTTAAAAAAGGGAACCGTTTTCATTTCAGAGGATGACCAGACGGTCTATATGGTCGAGGGGCTGTTTTCCACCTGGGAGGAGATGATGGGAAAAGGCCCGGTACTGCTGGATGCCGTGTTGATCCCCTTTAAGGATATGATTATTTCGGATGGATTAGTCAGGGCCTATCCGTTCCACTTCGGACGTGGTTACAGCGAAGCGTTTAAGGATATCTACAGGAAGGCCAAGGAGGACAAAACGATCCGTTTTTCCCTAAGCGGCGGCGAACCGGAACGTCGTCCCAATAAGGAAAAAGGAACCGGCATGGTGGAAAGCTATGTGATCAAGGTGTCTCTGGGACGCAGCTGTTACCGGTACATTCAAATCGGCAAGCAGAAAACCCTTGGCGCATTGAGTGAAGCGATTTTGAGTGCTTTCGAATTTGACGATGACCATTGCCATGCGTTCTTTATGGACGATCGGTATTGGAGCGATTTAGGTGCCTATTATTCCGACGATATGGATGAGGGCTGCCGGATATCCTACAAGATGCCACTTGGACGACTTGGACTGGAAAAAGGCGATAAATTTAAGTACTTGTTTGATTTTGGAGATGAATGGCGTTTTCAGTGCAGAGTGATGCAGGAATTGGTGGAGAAAACGAAGTATTTCCGTGTGATCAAATCTGTTGGAGATTCGCCGGCCCAGTACCCAGGCTGGGATGACGAGGAGCCATAGCCAGGAACTGCGGGATAGCCTGACGTTTGTAATGCAGAACCATCGTGGACAAAGACATTTGAAAAGAAAACATCCCCGGCAGGCAAATCACGCTTGCCGGGGATCGTGCATTTTTGCGAATTACAGCGAAAAACTTCCGTATTTTTTCCACTGAACACAAACGCAAACAACGTTTCTTTACAGATGGCGGTGAAGCAGCCGGTCGGTGCGGATTTTTCCGCATATGCGTAATATCAAAAGTGGACCATTACAGCCCGCGGTTGATTTTCCACCTGCTTTGGGGTAAAATTAAAACTGGGAAAAAGGACAATTACAGACCTTGCTTATGCGGCAACACGCACACAAATTGCATCGTGTAACGGTGTTTCCTGACCTGCAAAGATGGAGTTCCCCAGCCTCTCTACGTGGGTGCTCGTCGCTATAGGGGCGTTTTGCCTATTTTATGAATTTGCTCATTTAGAGTATAGTTAAAAAGTTATCCACAGCCTCGATGCCCAAAAACGCAGACCCTTTCTGTTTCCAGAGAGGATCTGCGTTTTTCTGGGGAGGGCTTTTTTAACAGCTCCAGCGTAAAAATATTTCATCTCAGACTATCTTTTTTCCATTCTGCTTCGTTATACTAAATGAAAGCGCTTTTAATCTACAGGAGAGGAGAAAAAACATGGACGGCGATTTCCTGCTCCTGCACAGAATGCAAAATGGCGATGATCAGGCCATCGAATCCTTTGTGCGGAAGTATTACCCAAAGATATTGCGTTACTGTCACCTACATATCAAGGACTCCGGCTTTGCAGAAGACTTGACCCAGGAAACCTTTGCCCGGTTCTTCCGCACGCTCCATCAGTACCAGCACTATGGGAGGGCTGCAAATTATCTGTATGTGATTGCAGGCAATCTGTGCCGGGATTATTACAGAAAGCCGGAAGAACTGCCGATGGAGGAACTGCCGGAGCATCCAGTCTGCCTGATGGAGTCCCTGGATTTACGGATGGATGTCCATATGGCTCTGGAACATCTTCCACAGGAACTGCGGGAAGTAACCATCCTGTATTTTTTTCAGGAAGTCCGGCAAAAGGAAATTGCCAGAATTTTGGGGATCAGTCTACCGCTGGTGAAGTACCGAATCAAACGCGCAAAAGAATTATTGACGATCTATTTAGGGAAGGAGAATTTTGAATGAAGGCGCTCTTTCGTTTCGATGTGATCTGCGATGAATCCAAAATACAGAAAACCATTGCTGTTTCCAAGGAAGCATTTCTTTCTGAGGAATCGGAACAAACCGTATCCCACATAGAATTTCTGTATCAGCAGTGTAAGTTCATCAAGAAACGCTGGTGGCTGATGCAAGGGCTGCTGCTTGCCTTTGTATGTTTCTTGCTTAACAACTCAGAAACCGACTTCACCGTGCGCCGTATTCTGGGGCTTACCGGATCGCTGTTTGTAATTCTGATTTATCCGGAAATCTGGAAAAGCCGAAGTTGCGATGCCTTGGAAATCGAATGTACAACATTTTATACCCTTCGTTCCATCTATGCGGCACGGCTGACCCTCTTTGCCGGGGTAGATATGGTGCTGCTGTCAGCCTTCTATGCCGGAACATCCCTGCTTTGCAGAATTACGCTCTGGGAAATGCTTACACAGTTTATGCTCCCCTTCAATGTGACCTGCGGTATCTGCTTCAGAACCCTTTACAGCAAGCGGATCAATTCTCAGGCACTTTCCCTGCTTCTGTGTGTCCTTTGGGCTGGAGCCTGGTCAGTGCTCGTTCTGAATGATGCTGTTTTCCATGCCATTTCTGTTCCTGCGTGGGTATCTTTGCTGGCTGCGTCTGTTTTCTTCATGGGATATACCCTCTATCGCGGACAGAGAAAATGGCAAACGATTATGGAGGTGAAACCTTTATGGATTTGAGAATTAGAGACTTAACAAAAGAATTCAACGGCTTCAAAGCCGTTGACCATTTCAGCTATGATTTAAGCTGCGGCGTCTATGGTTTGCTTGGCGTCAACGGCGCTGGTAAAACCACCCTGATGCGAATGCTTACTACCTTGATGAAACCCACATCCGGGCAAATTAGTTGGGATGGAGAAGACATTTTCGCCATGGACGGCAGATACCGGAATCTGTTGGGATATCTTCCTCAGGATTTTGGGTACTATCCAGACTTTTCCATCTACGACTACCTGATGTACATTGCCACCCTCAAAGGTATACGCCCTGCGGTGGCAAAGCAGCGGGTCAAGGAACTGCTGAAGCAAGTTGGTCTGGTGAAAGCCCGGTACAAGAAAATGAAAACCCTCTCCGGCGGCATGAAGCGCCGGGCAGGTATTGCCCAAGCCATGCTGAACGACCCAAAAATTCTCATTCTGGACGAGCCGACGGCAGGTCTTGACCCCAGTGAGCGGATTCGGTTTCGGAATTTGATCAGCGAGCTTTCAGAGGATCGAATCGTGCTGCTGTCCACACATATTGTATCGGACATTGAGTATATCGCGGGTGACATTCTGCTGATGAAGGACGGCTGCCTTGCCATTTCCGGCACTGCTGAGGAACTCATTGACTCCATGCCAGAACCGGTTTGGAGCTGTACTGTGCCCAAAAGCAGGATCGATGCCTGCCTGAAGGCATACAAAGTTGCAAACGTGAAGACGATTCCTGGAGGTGCGGAGCTGCGAATCGTTTCCAAGGGACGACCGGCAGAAGATGCCGTCAGGGTAGATCCAACTTTGGAGGATGTTTTCCTCTGTTATTTTGGAGAAAGGACAGGTGATAGCGATGGTACGGTATGAACTAAAAAAGGTGTTTGGTTCCGTTGGTGGTAAGATCGCCCTGATATTGTACATTGCCGTCTTGGCGCTGTCCTGTTGGTTATCATCGACTGGCGCATTGAATGTGGAGGTAAAGTGGGTGGATGAGCAGGGGGAGAGTGAATATGGCCCATCTGCTGTCAAGAAACTGCGCGAAGCCCAGAAGGAATGGGAAGGCTGGGTTGATCAGAATAAGTTGAGCAGAGTGATTCAGGAAAATCAAAGGATCAATGCAACACCCGAAGCAAAGTCAGGTATTGTGCAGCAGAATGAAATCGCGTATAGCTGGAAACAGGGTTTCGCACCCATCCGGAAAATTCTGAATGAGTCCTATTCAAATGGTTTCCGGGAGTACGATTATTACACCGCTGACAGGATCACTGCCATCGATGAAGATACCTTTTACGCCAACCGTGAGAAATTACTGAAAAATTGGCTTTATGATGAAACCGATGGTGCTTACTCCAAGTATTCCGAATCGGAGAAGCAGTACATCATTGGGCAGTACAGGGAATTAGAGATTCCCTTCTACTTTACATACCACGAAGGCTGGCATCAGCTTCTGGAAAACGCCGGATATATTCCTTCGCTGGGAATTCTGATTCTGGGTTTTCTGTTGGCTGGCATCTTCTCTAACGAATTCAAATGGAAAGCGGATGCAGTGTATTTTTCCACCCCTTGTGGCAGGAATAAAGCTACCTCTGCCAAGATCAAGGCAGGTTTTCTGCTGGTGACAGTCCTGTACTGGGGAGCCATGCTTATTTATAGCCTGTTCACCTTGTGCTATCTCGGCTTCGAGGGCGCAAGCTGCGTCATCCAGTGGCAGCTCTGGAAAAGTATCTATAATCTTAATATGTGGCAAGCTTGGATGCTGGCTCTCATATCCGGCTACATCGGCAACCTTTTCTTGGAGTTCCTGACCATGTGGATCTCCGCCAAGACAAAGTCCACTGTCTTTGCGGTGACAACCCCATTTATTCTGATATTCCTTCCCTCTTTCCTGGAGGGAATGGCAAACTGGTTGGATAAAATTCTGAGCCTCATGCCATCGCACTTGCTGGAACTCTATCAGAATCTGGGTTCCTTCAATATTCTCACCATCTTCGGTAAAGTTTTCCGTACTTTAGATGTCAGTATCCCACTATATCTTACGCTGTCTGTCATATTGATCCCCATGATGTATCTGGAATATCACAGGAAGAGAGCATAATCATTACCGTTCCATGTGCGATAAGCGCGAAATCAAAAAGGAGGTTTTACACCATGTATCGAAAAGTCCTTGCCTTTCTTCTGACCGTCCTTGTCGTGATGTAAGCGCTCAATATATTCCCTGTCCCCACCAAAAGACAGCAGGCCCCACACCCAGGGCCTGCTGTTACTCAAGATATGTATTTGTATAAGCATCGGAGTTTGGAATCTTACAATCCTCTTGGATGTCGGGTGTCCAGGGCATGAAAGCCTCCAATTCTTCATGGGAGGGCGACTTTCCCGGATATGGAAGCTTCACCAGCACACGCTGTAGATGGGCGAATGGTTCTACTCCATTTGCCTTTGCGCTTGCCACCATGGAGTATATGAAACAAAAACCGGAAGGAAAAGAAGGCGGAAAAGCGTTGTAGGCGTGATCCACGGCCCTAAGGATACATCCACAGGCATTGTAGACATTGCTATGGCGGGGTCGTTGTGTAAAAAAGGGGTGTTCCATCCAAGGCTTCGGGAGTATGGTATGGTCCTGGTGGATGAGTGCCACCATAGTGCCTCGGAGACGCTGCGTTCCGTATTGCAAGAAGTTCATGCCACATATGTTTACGGCGTGACGGCAACGCCTTTTCGTGGAGATGGGCTGGAAAAAATCAACGAAATGCTTCTTGGCCCGGTGCGCTTTCAATATTCTGCCAAGGAAAAAGCGGCAGAGCAGGGAATCGGCCACTACCTCGTGCCAAGATTTACAAGAACGGTGCTGCCCTTCGGTCAGGAAAAGCTTCCTGTGACCCATGCCTATGAGCGCTTGCGGAGGAACGAAAACCGCAATGGCTTGATTGTAGCAGATGTGAAAAAAGCATTGGAGGCAGGAAGAACGCCGGTGATTTTGACCCGATTTACGGATCAGGCGGCGATCCTCTATGAAATGCTGAAGGATTCTGCGCAGAAGCCGTTTCTTCTGACAGGTGAAATGCCTAAAAAGGAGCGGGAAGCGGCGATACGGCAAATGGCAGAGGTTATGCCGCAGGAATCCATGCTGCTGGTGGCGACAGGCCAGCTCGTTGGTGAGGGCTTTGACTACCCTAGATTGGATACGCTGTTTCTGGCAACCCCGGTTTCCTGGAAAGGTGTGGTGGAGCAATACGCCGGACGGCTCCACCGGGACTACCCCGGCAAGAACGATGTGTTTATCTACGACTATGTGGACAGCCATATCCCTGTGTTTGACAAAATGTACGCCAAGCGTTTGAAAACCTATAAGCGTATTGGCTACACCCTCTACGCACCGGATACCCTGGAGAAGCAGGCCGCCAACGCAATTTTCGACTCGGACACCTACCGCCCGGTTTTTGAACAGGATCTCCGGGAAGCTGTGGAAACGGTTGTGATTTCCAGCCCCACGCTGAGCAGAAAACGAGTAGAGAACTTGGTAGAACTTTTACTTCCAGCCCAGAAACAAGGCTTAAAAGCAGCGGTTATCACCTGGCATCCGGATGTGTATCGCTATGGAAATGACGAAAATCGGCTTTTATTATTAGAGCCTATCTGAAAACAAAGTATTCTTGTACTATTTCAACAAAATCCAAATGGAAGCAAAATGGACAAAAGCAAGAAAGGACACAGCAAGCTTATCATAGCGTGTAGCGACCCTGCGGAAAACTTTAAGTTTATTGAAGAAACACTCAATCAGGTGGCGTTCCTTATAGGTGTGGAAATCGCAGAACCAAGGCTCGATCACATTACTTTTGGGTGGGATCGTATACGATGCTCTCTGCTCTGTGATGTAAGTGCGAATGGAATTTGTTCCGTATGCTTTATCACCCAGAATGTTGCTTCCGGAAATTTTCACTTCCGAAAGCAGATCTACGACGACACTGGCATCAAAGATGTTTCCGCCGGTAAGCAGAAAGTGGACGGGATTTCCCAATGCATCCACAATAGCATGGATTTTTGTAGTCTTTCCACCATGACTTACACCGATAAACTGATTGTTTTCCGAATTTACAGCCCCCTTTTTGCACCCGCGCTCTGCGGATGTGCTTTGATGCTCGTGCTGTCGATACACAGGTTCTCATAGTCTGCATCCGCATTCAATTCCTGAAAAATGCGCAAAAGGGTTCCGTCGTCACGCCACTTGCAGAATCGGCTGTAAACGGTCTGATGTGGCCCAAACCGTGCGGGGATATCCGCCCAGGCTGCACCGCTTCTGGCCAGCCAGAGCATTGCGTTGAGCATCATCCTGTCATCCTTTGGCGGCCTGCCAGTCTTAGCTCGTGGAATCAGATCCTTGATCCTGTCCCACTGGGTATCGGTCAGCTCGTATCGCTTTGCTGCCATAAGATCACCCCTATGCTTTTTCTTTTATTCTACTGCATTTTTGGATTTTGTGCAATTTATATATGAGGTTTGAGTTTTCAGATACGCCTTAATTGGGGTTCAGTATAACACTTGATTTTTCTTGACGGGCGCGATCCTTTACAAGACTTCCATGGCGGATAGGACCGTGACCCACAGTGTCATAGTGATTGAGACGCACAGGGTAGTTGCCGCCAAAATGTGGATGGCAAGTGGTTCGTCGCATCTCAGTTCCCGCGCCATAACGGTGCTTGTCGTTGCCGTCGAGACTCCGGCCATTGCCAGAATGGAAAATAGGGTTATGCCCCTATATCCCAGCAAATATCCGCCGGTCAGCGCCAGCAGAGGCATGATGATCAATTTCGTGCCCACTGCCGCGGCAATCAAACCTATGTCGGTGCGAAAGCTTGCGATCTCAAACCCGCCGCCTGCAGCAATCAGAGAAACCACCACTGCCGCTCCACCCAGGCTGGAAAACGTTTTTTCCAGCACTGGTGGAAAACAAACCTGCGTCAGGGCACACACAAGTCCCAGCGCAATTGCCCAGATGATCGGGTTGCGCAGGATTTCTCTGCATACACGAAGCACCGTCTTTTCGCCGCCCGATTCACCGCAGCATGTCAGGATCACCGTGGAAAGCACGTTGTAGCTTACCATGGCTACCCCCAGCATTAGCGGCATAGGCCCTTGCTGGTCACCGTAGATGCTTTGCGCTACGGCAAGGCCGATCACAGCGGTATTTCCCCGAAAGGCACCCTGAATAAAGCTTCCCAGTTTTTTCCTATTTGGGATGAATCGCGACGATATCAGCCACAGCCCCGCGACATATATCATCAGAAACGCTGCGCAATAGCACAGGAAGCCGACATCGAAGTAGCTCAGGAAGTCACTGCTGCGCATATTGTTGAAAAGCATCACCGGAAGCAGAAGCCGAAAGGTCAGCCGGTTGGAACCTGAAACATATGCCCCGTCGATCACTTTTGCCTGTCGCAGCAGATATCCGATGGCAAGTATCGCGAATACGGGCAGTGTGACATTTACACTGTAAATCAGGTTCTCCATATCACACGAAGGGCTTGTTTTCCCGGTCACACCACAGCACGCCGCCGTGTGCAAGAGAATCCTCGCTGAGTTCGTGAAGTACGATGGAAATTCTGTCTTTGGAGATGCCAAGGGTATCGGACATGGTGTCCGTTACGTTTTTTACCAGTTCCCGCTTCTTTTCCAGACTTCTGCCCTCGACCATCTGAATGATTACTCTCGGCATAGATCCCCTCCGCTGTTATTTCAGCATGTCCTTGACCCAGCCTGGGGTCAGATCCGGAAGTTCCTTTCCCTCGGCTTTGCACTTACGGTAGTTGGCAATGGTCTCCACGCGCTTGGCCTCGTAGGCGATCTTCTCCTCTGCCTTGGTAAGCACATCGGCAATCAGATCTCTGGGGACGCAGACGATACCATCTGCATCCGCGACGATCAGGTCGCCGGGCTTCACGGACACCTTGCCGCATTCTACCTCGGTGTTGATGGCGCCGGGACCAATCTTGGAGGGGCTGGAAGGCTTGTAGCCCCGGCTGAACATGGGCATGCCGTTCTCGGCAAGGCCCAGCTTGTCCCGAATATATCCGTCTACAATGATCCCGCTGAGACCAATGGCGGCAGCAGCGCCGCCCATCAGATCGCCCATGTACGCACGATCTTCTGCGGCCTTACCGGCAACCACCAGGCAGTAGCCGGGCTTGCAGTTGTAAATGCCTACGTGAATCGGCAGGTTGTCTCCGTCCTTGGTATCCACCGTAGATGCGGTCGCTACAATTTTCATGCTGTCACAAACGGGCTTGATGGCAGCATCCATGGTATAATTCACGGGGTTCAGCTTCAGCTTTGTCAGACCGTCGCAGATGTTCGGAGAGCTGAGCTTTTCCGCTCTCACCAGGAGCTCCTCCGGAATCAGTTCCGGCAGAGGACGATAATCGTATTCCATAAATAAAATTCCTTTCTTTCCAAAGAGTGTTTTCAAAGAAATGACAGCTTTCCTGCTCTCGCGTTACGCCTTCTGCGCGGGGGCCGCCTTTTTGTTCTTCAGGTACAGCCAGACGATCACAGCAGCAGCCAGCACGGCGCCCACGATATTCAGCCAGAAAATTGCGGAGTTGATCAGCATAACACCGGCTGCCAACAGCAGCAGTCTTGTGACCACGTTCAGCTTCTGCAGCATCCAGCCGGAAACCGCCATGGAAAGGATGATGCAGCCCAGGAAGGCAGTCACCACAGCGAAAACGATCCCGCCGACAGGCCCGATCAGCAAAAGACTGTTGTCAAGGGCAAAAATGAAGGGGATGATGAAGCCGGTGGAGGCCAGCTTGATGGCATCCCAGCCTGTTTCCCACACACCGGCACCGGAAATGCCGCATGCGGCGAACACCGACAGCGCCACAGGAGGCGTGATAGTGGACAATGCGCCGAAGTACAGCAGGAACAAATGCGCAGCCATTTTGGAGACGCCCATGTCGATCAGCGCGGGGGCGACCAGAACGGCAAGGACCATGTAAGCGGCAGAGGTAGGCAGACCCATGCCCAGCAGAATGCTGGCGAACATGGCAAGCAGCAGGGTAAACAACAGGTTACCGCCGGAGATCTGCTCGATCAGGCTACTGATCTTCAGGCCAAAGCCAGTAAGAGACATGGAACCCATGATAATGCCTGCCAGGATGCAGGCCGCAGCCACGGGGGCAATGCTTTTCACCGTGCTCTCAAAAGCTTTTAGAATATTCCTGACTGTCATCTCTTTTCGGTTCATAATGAAACCTACTGCCAGAGTGACCCAGATGCTGTAGAAGGCGGACATCTGCACGCTGAAGCCGAGAACGATCAGGGCAACCAGGACAACCAGCGGAATGGCGTAGGGCCAGCCGGTTTTGAATACTTGCCACAGCGGCTGTATCTCATCAGGATCTGCGGCGGCAATGTTGTCCCGGCGGGCAATAAAGTAGACGGAGATGGAAAGGGTAGCATAGTAAAGAAGCGCCGGAACCAGTGCCGCCAGAGCGATGCTGGAGTATTCAATGCCTGTCATTTCCGCCATCAGGAAGGCCACAGCGCCCATAACAGGCGGCATGATCTGTCCACCGGAAGAGGCGACGGCTTCCACGGCACCGGCGGTGCTAGGCTTCAGCCCGATCTTCTTCATCAGAGGAATGGTGAAGGTACCGGTGGTGACCACGTTGGCCGCGCCGGAACCATTGATGGTACCCATCAGCATGCTGGAATACACGGCTGCCTGGGCGGGACCGCCTCTGGACTTGCCGACCGCTGCATAGGCCAGGTCTACGAACCACTTACCAGCACCGGTGAGCTCCAGAATACTGCCGAAGAGAATAAACAGGAAGATGTACTTGGCGCTGACATAAAGGGTCTGTCCGAACAGACCGTCGCTGGACGTGTAGATAAATACAGCGATTCGCTTGACCGCAAACCGGGCGGTTTTCAGAAGCCCCGGCACATAATGACCAAAATAGCAGTAGCCTAAAAACAGAATACAGATGATTGGCAGAATTTTTCCCACAGAGCGGCGGCCAATCTCCAGAACCAGCAGAATGGCGACGATGCCAACGACCACATCCATGTTGGTATAAAATCCGGCAGACATGACCATGCGCTCCTGCATCTGGATCTGATAGATGCAGATGAATACTGTTGCCGCGATCATCAGCCAGTCAATAACAGGGCCAGCGCCCTTGAGCTTGGTGGGATTGCGAAGAATAATATAGCTTCCGATCACGCCCCAGTGGACGGCGGACAGCACGAAAGACGACCATGTGCCAAAGGATGCAGAATACAGCTGGAATATGCACAGGCCAGAAGCGATGACCAGGGCGATGATGTCCACGATTTTCTGATACTTGCTTTTCGTTTGTTCCATTTTGCACCTCACATATTGTGTCATTTTCACCCACAGACGCAAGGGAATGGCGGTAGCGTCCTACAGGCACTCCCTTACGCCCGTGGGGCGGAGCAGGGGCTTGATGCCCCGGCTCCGTGGGTACAGCTTGCTTACTGGATCAGACCGGCTTCTCGATAATAACGTTCCGCGCCGGGATGAAGCTGCGCGGAGGACTGGCAGGCGGTCTCGCCGTTGATCTCCTGACAGGCGACATGGGCATCTACATAGGTACTGGTATTTTCAGCAGCGGCCTTTATGAACTGGTAAACGGCTTCGTCCGGAACACTGGCGCCGCAGACGATCTCTGTGTAGATCTTCAGGGTGTTTACCGTGTTCATGGTGGGGTAAGCGCCTTCCTTTGTCGTTGTCACAGAGTAGTAGGGATACGTTTCAACGACCTTGTTCAGAATTTCGGGATCGGCATCCACAAACTTCAGCGCGGTGGTCGCGGCCTGGCTGGTAAGACCGGAAGCGGGGGCGCTGGCTACGAAGAAGGTGGCGTCGATAACGCCATCGGCCAGTTTTTCCAGGCCTTCTGCGATGGAGTAATAGCTGGCTTCAATGTCCTTCTCTACGTCAATTCCGTAGGCTTCCAGAATCGCGATGGACATGGCGGGGATGGTGGAGCTGGGGGGACCCAGGCAGACCTTCTTGCCGACCAGGTCGGCATAGCTGTTGATGCTGGAATTTGCCGTGGTGATCATGTGACCCTGGCTTTCGTACAGGCGCATAACGCCTCTTACATCACCGGGATTGGCATAGCTGGAATAAAAACCGGAACCGCCGCCGTAGCAGGACCAGTAGGCTGCGTCAGCATTGGTAAAGCCCATTTCCATGTCGCCGGAGAGGATCAGGTTGATGTTTTCCACACCGCCGTTGGTAGCCTGGGCGACTACGGTCAGGTTGGGAGCCACGTTGTTGACAGCGTTGGCGATGGCTGCGCCTACCACATAGTAGGTACCGGTGGTACCGGCAGTACCCAGGGTGATGTCATAATGCTTATTGGAGACGGTTTCTTCTGCAGTTCCCGGAGCAGCGTTGGCGATGGTTTCGGTGGTTCCGCCGGAGCCGCAGGCGGCCAGGGACAGTGCCATGGCGGCGGCGAGGATCAGTGCGAACAGTTTCTTCGTTGCTTTCATTTTCAGATATCCTTCTTTCTTTTTTTTTCAATTATAGAGTTCTTTTTACAAAGGAGCTACAGGAATCCTCTTCCAGTTCTTGGAACGTTAATTTCGCTGTTTTTTAATACAACTCGTCCCCCACCACGGGGAAGAAGTTGGAAAAGCACTCGGCGTACTTGCAGCTCTGGTTTCCGGAAATTCTGCGGGCGTGGTTGCCGCGCAGAAATGCCCGGTCGGTATAGTACTGGATCAGATGGCTCTGTGCCTTGAAGCACTTCATAGCGGCCACTTTCTGCTCATAGGTCTCGGTAATGTCCACGAAGGAGCCGGGAACAAATTTGGACAGCTCCGTTTGGTGTGGCTCGAAGCCATACAGCCGCATTTGTGTGGTGTTGGACAGGCCCTCCGTACGGACGCCGGCGGAATTTGCAAGGATACTGCATTGGAACACCCACTGACTTACATGATTGTGATCGGGGTTCAGCACATCCGCCCCCATTCGGTCGTGGGTCAGGATAATGTCCGGGCGTACCAAACGGATTTTTCCTACCAGCCGGTCAGTCAATGCGTCGTCGGTCACGATGGGGTAATCCTGCAAATCCCAGAATTCGATATTTTTGATTCCAAGGATATCCGCCGCTGCCTCAGTTTCCGCCCTGCGTACTGCTTTCACGGACTCCGCTGTGGCGCCCGGTTGCTTCCATAGGTCATTGGATTCGCCCCGGCCGCCAAAGCTCAGGACGACCAGGTGTACTTCAGCTCCATGCTTGATGTATTTTGCGATGGTTCCGCCGGCACGCCACACATAGTCTGCGGCGTGGGCACTTACCACCAGCATTTTTTTCCCGTTGATCATAGAGTCAATCCTTTCCCAGAAGCTTGCGCTGGTTGTATACGGTCATCTGCCGCACCTGCTCCGCGGTAAAGCCATCCTGATACAGAGCTGTCGCGAAGGCCTCCATGCCCTCATCCGGATAAAGCCCTGTGGGCTGGCCAAGGTCGGTAGAGACTACAACATGCTCCGGCCCCATAGCCCGAATCATTTCCAGAGTGGTAGCGTAATCCACCTTTTTGGTGGCGTACGTGGTGTAGCAATGCTCCATGTAGGCACCGTAGTCTGCCAGTTTTTTCTGATCTTCCACAGTGTAATAGGTGGTAGGGAAGTCCACATGGGTAATTATGATGTTTTTTACATTGTGTTCTTCTGCCGCTGCCTTAACAAGAGCAAATGTTTCCTCGTGGGAAATATGCCCTGTGGTGAGGATCATATTGTATTTGGCAATGATGTCCAGAACCTTGTGGGTAGCTTCCGTCAGCTGCCCGTCTTCATCCAGAATGCTGATAGGCGGCGCGCTGATGCCTTCCTCCTTCATGGCCAACACGATGCCAGCCCAGAAGGGTAGCTTCTTATTGGGATCGCCCGTAAAGGTATGCGCCTGCTCGTAGGCTCCGTCACAGGTGGGGAACCACAGCAGTTTTGCGCCTGCCCGGGCAGCCATCTCTACTGCCATGGGATTGATGCCGCCCACAGAGCCGTTCAGCGTGATAGTTCCGATGGAATCACATCCGGGACAGATCTTTCTGGAGAGCGCTGCCCGTTCTGCGGTGCAGAAATAATGGGATTTTAGGGCGTATCCAGCCATCCCGGAAGCCACGATCCGCTGCGCCATCTCCAGATCATCCATTTTCCTGGGCATGACATCCGGCGCCGAATGGACATGCAAATCATATGCCCCCTGGATCAGTTCTTTCATTTCACTGCCTCCTTTACACGCTTTCCCACTGGCAGCTGCTCTTCCGGATTTCCATGCAGCAGTTGGGACGCATGGAAACCACCCGGAAACCGCTGGCTCGCATATTCCCGATTTTGATGAAGGTTGCCAGCACAGAGGTCTTGCCGCCCAGGCCGATGGGGCCGATACCTGCGGCGTTTACCGCATCGGTAATCTTCTTCTCCATCTCGTTCTGCACATCATAACGCCCGTCCTTCATCGCTTCCAGGGAAAGTGAGGACGCCTCGCAGGCTGTGCGCCCTAAGCCAAAGGACAGTGTGCAGGGCTGACAGCCAAGTGCTGCAACCTGGGAGATCGCCCACTGGATCATCTCATCCACTACATGGTCGACCGAGTGCATATGGAAGATCGGCTGGGTCTTGCTCCGGATCTCGGGACCGCCGCCGAGCATCAGAATGGTGAAGCGGATCTTGTTTCCCGGAATCCGGCGGATCTGCGTCGGCGCCGGGAGGAGCATACCGGGTTCTTCATACAGACCCTGACTTTGGTCGATCCGTTCCAGGTCGTTACCCTTCACGCCCATAGGACGTGTGGGTACCCGATCCATACCCAGACGGATGCCGGCTTCCATGGCCTGGAGAAAGCCGGCCGGGACTACCGCTTCGTCGCCGATCTCCAGGAAGGGGTGGGGCGTGCCGGTATCATCGCACAGTGCAGAGTGGTGCAGATCTGCGGCTTCGGCATTGCGAAGAAAATTGTCCATTGCCCAGCGCGCACTTTCCTGGGTTTCCTTCTGCGCGGCACATGCCCAGCAGGCCTTCTGATCCTCCCGCCAGTGGGAACTGGCCTTCACAACTGCCTGGGCAACATCTTCTATGATTTGTTCTGTCGTCAGCATTTATCTGTTCCTCACTTTGCGAAAATGGTCTCGCCATCCGCAGCAGCAACGATGGCGGGGAAATCCTTTACCTGAATCTTATAAAAGCCCTCCATACCGTACTCCGGATGAAAAACGCACTTGCATTCTGTCATCTGAGCTGTCAGCAGTGCCGCCACCGGTGGTGTGACCAGAAAATAGGAGCCTTCCTTCTTCATACCGGCTACGGTCTCCTGAGAGATCAGCCCTTTGCCAAGGTGGAACAGGGCGCCATGCCTGGACAGAGGAATAATGGAACCCTGAATCTCTGGTTTGCTGCTGGTGGTTGGGGCGATGCCCGCGCAGCTGACCGCTGTGTGGAAGATCACGGCGCCTTCCATATCGATGTCATACTGGGAAAGCGTACCGTTTTCGGCGGCTTCAACTACTTTGGGCAGCACCATGTCCCGGCCGCAGTAAATGGTACCTGTAAACTCCACCAGGTCGCCGGCTTTCAGATTCAGCTTCGGGCCGCGGTATGGCACATTGATTTTAATCATCGTCTATCCCTCCGTTATACTTCCCAGACGTCCAGAACGCTCCGGAAGTCTCTGGGGACACCATTCGGGAAGAGATCCTTTACATGATGATCGTCGATCCACTTCAGCTTCTCGCGGGTGGCATCGGCCATGTTGTAAGGCAGCCCCTCGCTCTTGAGAAAATCCACCACGTTTTCCATTTCGTGCTCTCGGCGGTTGGCGTGCAGTACAGCACCGGAAATATAGCCATCCATTATTTTCTGGAAGCCGGGGCCGAAGGAATCCAGGAAGGAATCCTGGATGGTATCCACTACGCCAAACTTCCAGGCAGCCTGGAAGGATTCGATCAACAGGCAGCTCAGCCCTTTTGCGGTGATGCTGCGGATGAACTTAATGCTGGTAGCGGTGCCGGGTTCTCCCTGCACCACAGTCAACCGCATGTGGTAAGGATCCATTGCCTGCTTAAAGGCATCGGCGCCGCTTCCGCACAGCAGCATTGGGACCTTATGCCGGTCTTTCAGAAGTGTACCCATCATTGCTCCGTCTACGAAGGATGCGCCTTTTGCCTCGAGAATTTCCGCCATCTGTTTTTTATCTTTGGGCGTTGCGGTTGACACATCAATGTAGATGAGTCCTTTGTGCGCCCCATGGCTGGCCTGCTCCGCTGCACCCAGAGCGAATGAGGAAGGCGTGCCGGAAATCACGATGTCCGCCGATTGACAGACCATCGCAGAACTCTCCATCTGCTTTGCTCCGCAGGAATCCGCTTTCTGGGCGATCTTGTCCCGGAAACGAGGATCTGCCTGCATGGCGTCAAAGCAGATGATTTCGGAAAGCCCCTCTTCCCGCAGACCCTGGGCAATGGAAGAGTTCGCTTCGCCGAACCCAACAAAACCAATAACCATTTTTATTACCTCCTGGTTTATTTGCACAAAGATTTTTTATTCGCTTTTACGATATTGATTATATTACACATCGACATAAAAGAAAAGCATGAATTTATTTGTTGATTTTTCAAGTAAATACTTGTATAATGATTTTCGGGAGGGCAGAATCAACAAGAAAGAGAAGTGATATTTGTGAATATGTCGGATATCCATTGTTTCTTTGCTGTCGTCGCCTGCGGCAGCTTTTCCAAGGCTTCCGAATCGCTGTATATCTCCCAGCAGGCGGTAAGCCTTCACATCAAGCATCTAGAGGAAACCTACAATACCGTTCTCTTTGAACGTAAGCCAGCGCTGAAGCTGACCCCTGCCGGGAAGATCCTCCTGGATGCCGCGAACGAAATTATTCAGAGGGAACAGGTGCTTGCCGACGCTTTGGAGAATTCCCGCACCAATTATACCGGTGAGCTTTCCATTGGCCTGCCTGCCAATCGGTCCATTGCATTTGCCAACGAGTTTATCCCCCAGTTTTCCTCGCTCTACCCCAATATGTCTATCAATCTCCGGGAAGAGTATTCCTCTAACCTTTCCAGAGAACTGATCCGCAACCGGATTGACCTGGCCTTACCTCTGGTATCCGACACAACTGCCAAACTGGATACAAATTTGCTGGAGGTACAGCCTATAGAGGCAGAAACGCTTTACATTGTCATTTCCAATGATCTGCTTCGTCAGACAATGCCGGATGAATACCCAGAGTGCAAAGAACGCTATCGCTCCGGAGTGTCCCTGCATCAGTTCGCGCATCTGCCGCTGTTTCTCCATCCTTCCAACAGTGCCTTCCATCTGGAGATACAGAATGCCATCAAGGCCCACGGGATCACGCCCTTTATCCGGGTCAAAACCTCTCTTACCAGTTCCCTTGTAGACCTGTGCGCCAAGGGTTACGGTATTTTTTTCAGCCCTTCTATGCTGCTGAAGTACATGTTTGAAAGCCAGCACAACTATTTTCAGACATTAAACATCTTTCCTGTTCTGGAATACCAGGGGGCAAGACAGACCTCTCTGGTGTATCATAAACAAAAGCAGCTCACCAAGCCACTGCAGGACGCTATCCGGATCGTTAAACAGGTCTATGCTGACCACCATGTCTTTGATAATTACATCCAACGCGCCCATATAGGCTGATTAGATTTCCTGGGACGCGAAGACGGAAAATCTGGATGCTGCCCCTGCGCCAGAATCCGGCAGCATGAGACAGCGCGTTCGGAAAATGCCGCTGGTTTTCACCGTTCCTTTCTTTCCGAACCTCCCCCTTTTTAATCAAAATGCAGACACCTGTCAAGCGTCGGCTTGATGAGGTGCCTGCATTTCTTTTGTTATATCAGATCATCCGCTTTTGCCGGCGAAACGGCCAAACCGGCGAATACCTGGAGCGGTGTTTTAGGCCGTCATTCACGCGGCAAGGCGGTTCTTGGGTACACTGCATATAAAATGCTGTAGTTTTGTAGCACAATTACAAAAAATCATGTAATTTCAAGTTGATGAAAAACAGAAAATGACGTCAATATATGAAAATCACACGAAAAAATTTTGCAAAATATTATATATTTTTGCAATAATAGACATTATTATAAAAATAAATGCAAATTTGTTGAACATGAACAAGAAATGAACGAGAAATTTTACTACCAAAAATAGAAATAAAACTTGAAATAAATAAACTCAAAGTGTATGATAATAGCAAGGTTGAGGCACACAAGCCCAACACGAACGTGAACCCAAAAATAAAGGAGGAAAACTCAAATGAAAAAGGCCATCGCATTGTTTCTCGCCGTACTGATGATGCTTGCGGCAGCGGGCTGCTCCAGCTCCGCACCGGTGCAGAACCAGGAACCCGCAGCATCCGCTGCTCCCGCTGCGGCGGAGACGGCTGCCGACCCCTACGCAGACATGGAACCCGTGACATTTAACATCGCAACTTCCTACAAGGAAGGCTCCGACTACATCAATACCCTTCAGGCTGCCTGCGACAGAATCGCAGAGCGGACCAATGGAAAGGTGAGCTTCACCATCTATGGCGGCAACCAGCTGGGCAGCACGGCGGACGTCACCGAGCTGATGCTGGGCGGCTCCAACATCGCCGCCGGTCTGGGCATGGCGAACCTGGCAGGCTACATCAAGGAAGCGGCCATTCCCGGCTATCCCTACGTGGTCAACAACTACGATGAGCTGCGGAACCTGCTGTCCTCCCAGTGGTGGGAAGATATCAAGCAGCAGCTGGCAGACCAGTGGAACATGGTGCCCATCATGGCCTTCTCCGTAGGCTACCGGAACATGGTCGGTTCCGTCCCCGTCCGCACTCCTGAGGATCTGGCACCGGTCATCACCAGAATCGGCCTGGGCACCATCGGTCAGGACTTTATCGCGGCCTGCGGCGGCACGCCTACCACCACCGCGTCCTTCTCCGACTGCTATTCCGCCCTCCAGACCAAGATGTTCGAGCTCTGTGAGGCAGATACCGAGCTGCTGTATACCTCCGGCCTGTACGAGGTTGCAAAGTATCTGAGCGTGACCCATCACATGATGAACCCCTGCATGTTCGCCGTTCATAAGAGCTACTGGGACAAGATCCCTGAAGAGTACCAGAATATCGTTCTGGAGGAGCTGGATCAGGCCGGTTCCGACATCTGGAACAACTACTCCGTGAAGGAAAACGAATGGATTCAGAAATTCGCCGATTCCGGCGTAACAATCGTTCACAATGACGAGGTGGATGCGGAAGCCTTCAAGGCGCTGACACCCAAGCTGATGGAGCGCCAGGGCGTTTCTCCGGAAGAGTATCAGAAGGTCGTCGCTGCTGTCAGCGGCAACGAGTAAACCGGGAATCTGAGCCGCTGCTCTGCGCGGAGGGCGGCGGCTCTCTTGTAGAAAAGGAGGTTATTCCCCAGATGAAAAAAGCCCTGAAGTGGATTGCACGGAACCCAATGGAGATCATTGCGGCTGTCGCGCTGAGCGCCAGCGTTCTGATCAGCGTTATCAACGGCTTGACCCGATACTTTATTAAATATACATGGAACCCCGGCACGGACGTGAACACCCTGTGCTTTACCTATGTGGTTTTCTGCGGCTCTGCCGCGGCTTACCGCCGGAAGATGCACTACGGAATCGACGTGCTTGTCAACAAGTTCCCGGTGAAGGTAAGGAAGACGATTGAGCTGATCACCCATGTGATTACCCTCGTCGTGCTCGCGCTGGCTACGGTACTGGCCGTCAGCCTGATGAAAAATGTAGGCGGCAAGATCATGCCCAATACGAAGATTTCCTATGTCTGGTATGACCTGTCAGCAGTGCTTGGCTTTGCGTTTATGGCGATTTATGAGCTGGAGCACACCATCGAACTGTTCAGAAATTTCCGGAAAGAACCTGAGGAAGGAGAAAAAGCATGAATTTGGCCATTGTTGTCCCTGTGATCTGCATCGTTGTTCTGATGTTCTGCAATGTACCGGTCTGGATCGCCATGTTTGCCGGCGTTCTTCCTTATTTTATGGGATTGAACAACTTCGGATTTGCCGCCGGTACCGCAATCCAGAGAATGGTCGCCACCATGGAGACTACGTCCTATCTGGCAATTCCCTATTTCGTAACCGCAGGCGCAATTATGAATTACTCCGGCATTTCCAAACGGTTGCTGGATCTTGCCGACGCTCTGATCGGCCATGTTACCGGCGGCCTGGGTCACGTGAACGTGCTGCTGTCCGTGTTTATGGGCGGCATCTCCGGCTCCGCCGCAGCTGACGCGGCCATGGAGTGCAAAATTCTGGTGCCGGAAATGGAACGCAAGGGCTACAGCAAGGATTTCTCCGCTGCCGTCACTCTGGCGTCCTCTCTGATCACCCCCATCATCCCTCCCGGAATGGGTCTGATCGTCTATGCCATGCTGGCGGAGGTATCCGTTGGCAGAATGTTTGCCGCAGGCTACCTCCCCGGTTTCCTGACGGCCGCTCTGATGATGATTCTGGTCTACGTGATCTCCAAGAAGCACGGCTACAAGGGCAGCCGGGAAAAGATGGCTTCCCTGAAGGAGATCGGCAAGCTAATGCTGGATGGCTTCTGGGCGCTGATCATTCCCTTCGGCCTGCTGATGGCTCTGCGCAGCGGTGTGTTCTCTGCCAATGAGGCCGGTGCGTTCTGCGCGGTGTACGCTCTGATCATCGGCGCATTTGTCTACAAGGAACTGAAGCCGGAGCATCTGTGGCCGATCCTGAAGGAGTCCTTCCTGGGAACCGCTACCGTCATGATGACCATCTGCGGCGCCGTTGCCATGTCCTATTGGATGAATGCGGAACGAATTCCCAACATGCTGGCGCAGCTGATCGTCCGGTCCGGCATTTCTGCAACCGGTTTTAATATGCTGGTCGTTCTGATTCTGCTGATTATGGGTATGTTCATGACCTCCGGCCTGACCATTATGACGCCGTTGCTGGTGCCCATCGCCTCAGCGCTGAATATCGATCTGATCCATTTCGGTATGGTCATGGTCTTTACCCTGGGTATCGGCAACATGTCGCCTCCCTTCGGCATCGTTCTGTACCAGGTTTCCAGCCTGCTGGGTATGAAGCTGGAGCGGCTGGTGAAGGCCAGCTTCCCGTTCCTGGTGCTGATGGTAGGCTGTGCGGTGCTGTATGCGCTGGTACCATGGTTCAGCACCTGGCTGCCCGCGGTGCTGTACGGCTAAGGAGAAGCCGGGATGAAAATAACATGGCTGGGTCAGCTGGGACTCTGGATTGAAACTGACCGGGCTTCCGTAATGGTGGATCCCTACCTGACAGACAGCATCTATGAGCGTGTGGGTGAGGGTTACAAACGACTGGTGCCTCTGCGCCCGGAGTATCTGGCGTGCAGGCCAGACGTCATCCTGCTGACCCATGACCACTCGGATCATCTGGATATCCCCAGCCTGAAAGCGCTGCTGCATGAGGAACACCCTATCCCGGTTCTTGCCGGGAGCAATGCCTGGGAAAAGGCCAGGAAGGCGGTGGGCGGCTCTCATAATTATGTCCAGATGACGCCGGGGACGGAATGGTCTGTGGGGGATCTGCGCTTCCGTGCGGTTCGGGCGTTCCATTCAGACCCCACGGCTGTCGGCTTTGTGATGCAGGGGGAGGGGCTTACCCTCTACATCACCGGCGATACCCTGTACAGCCGGGAGCTTGCCCGGCAGGTGGGGGAGCTTGTGGACGTGCTGATCACCGTGGTCAACGGCCAGGGAAACAACATGAACGGCACGGACGCCGCGAGACTGGCGCAGGATGTGGGGGCAAGACTGTCCATTCCCACCCATTGGGGGCTGTTTGCCAAGTTTTCCGATGACCCGGAGGAATTCCTGTTTGCCTGTCGGGAGCGGAAGCTCCGGGGGCTTCGGGCGAAGATCTATGAACAATTGGACTTGAACCGTCTGCTGAAAGGGGAGATGTAATTGGAAGAAGCGGTTGTACTTGTAACCGGCGCGACCAAAAACAGCGGCTACGCCACCGCTGAACGCTTTGCCAGGGAAGGCTATCGCGTCTGCGTCACCAGCCGAAGACCAGATGACGCGGCACGAGCCGCTGCGGAGATATCCGAAGCCTATGGCGTTCAGGCCAAGGGCTATGGCCTGGATCTGGAAAGTGTGGAGGATATCCGCCGGGTGTTTGCGGATGTGAAGGAGACGTTCGGAAGACTGGACGTATTTGTGGGGAACAGCGCCAATCTGGGGCTGGGATCCTCGGCGCTGGAAATCACCCAGGAGCAGTTTGACGGCGTGATGAATGTAAATACCCGGGGCAATTTCTTTTGCAGCCAGGAGGCGGCAAAGATGATGATTCCCCAGGGCGGCGGCGCCATTGTCCTGATCGGCTCCGTCCATTACCGGGGCGCCGTCTCCGGACGGATCACGTACGCCATTTCCAAGGGCGCTGTTGCGTCCATGGTTCACAATCTGGCCTATGAGCTGGGGCAGTATCACATCCGGGTCAATCAGGTGGTTCCCGGCGCGATCCGGACAGATCGCTGGGATGGATTTACCCCGGAGCAGGAGGCGGCACGGAGGGCAAACTGGCCGCTGGGCATTGAGTCTACCGGCGAGGACATTGCCAATGCCGTGTATTTTATGGCCTCCGATCAGGCGAAGACCGTGACCGGAACGGGATTGGTCGTGGATTCCGGAACGCTGACCTGCCTGCTGGCCTATCAAAAAACATGACGTCTTCAAAAAAGAGAGGATATAAATGAAAATTTCGGATGTAAAAATCTACACACTGGACGCCTACCGCACCAACTGGGGCTTTGTGAAGGTAGAGACAGACGAAGGGCTGTATGGCTGGGGCGAGGCAAGCCTGGGAACCAACGAAAATGCCCTGGAGGGCATGATCAAAGACCTGAAGCGGATGGTCGTGGGCAGAAACCCTCTGGAAATTGAGAAATTTCTGTTTGAGATTTATCGGGATATGTACTGGAAGGGCGGCCCCGTGCTGATGAGTGCCATCAGCGGTATTGAAATCGCTCTGTGGGACATTGCCGGTAAATATTTCAACACCCCGGTTTCCACATTTTTCGGCGGGAAGATCCGGGATCGGGTACCCATGTATGCCAACGCCTGGTTTATCCGGGCGCGGGAGCCGGAGGAGTTCGCAGAAAAGGCCAAGCAGACTGTGGCGCTGGGGATCAAGGCTCTGAAGTGGGATCCCTTTGGAAAGTCCTATATGACCATTGAGAAAGAACAAATGGAAAAGAGCGTCGCCATCGTGAGCGCCGTCCGGGAAGCCGTCGGCCCCAATGTGGAGCTGCTGATCGAATGCCATGGCCGGTTCAATCCCACGACTGCCGTGGAGATTTCCAAAGAGATGGCACAGTTCAAGGTGAAGTTCATGGAGGAACCCTGCCCGCCGGATAACTATGATTCTACGGCCTGGGTGCGTGACCACGCTTCTGTTCCCATTGCCGCGGGCGAGCGCTGCTACGGAAAGCATCATTGCCAGGAGCTGCTGAACAAGAATGCAGTGGATTTCTTCCAGCCGGATGTGTTTCATGTAGGCGGCCTGCTGGAAGGCAAGAAGGTGGCGGCCATGGCGGAGGCAAAGCACATTCCCGTCAGCTTCCACAATCCCAGCGGCCCGATCTCCAACGCGGCCATTCTGCAGCTGGCATCTACGGTGCCGAACTTCCATATTCATGAGATCATGCTGACAGACGGACACTTCCGCAAAGCAATTACCAACGAGGAAGTGGTCTACGAGGACGGCTGCATCCTGGTGCCGGACAAGCCTGGCCTTGGTATTGACGTAAACGTGGAAGAGGTGCTGAAGCGGCCTTATACCCCCCGCATTCTGCGGCACTATACCGGCGCAGTAACGGATATCCGTCCGAAGGGTGACTGCGAGTATTACTTCAAGGGGCTGGAAGACAAACGGTTTGAATGAGGAATGCACTATGAATCATGAAGAAGTCAAAAGTCTGCTGCTGGACAAAAAACTGGTCGTAATTTTCCGGAGAATTCCAGTTGAGCAGATCGGACGGGTGTCCGAGGCTCTGGTTCGGGGCGGCGTCAAACTGCTGGAAGTGACCTTTGACCAGCAGTCTCAGGATCCGGCGGCAGACTATGCCCGCAGCATTGAGCAGGTCCGCCACGCGGTGGGAGACGCGCTCTGCCTGGGAGCCGGCACGGTTTTGTCCTGCGGGCAGGTACGCACTGC
>ERZ860076.437-NODE-437-length-27385-cov-4.465313_pt1 | contig 27385 bp, 23 predicted proteins | sample MGYA00509982_ERZ860076 | MGnify/ENA primary metagenome ERZ860076 (study PRJEB30046, sample SAMN00715193) | human gut metagenome | study: EMG produced TPA metagenomics assembly of the A metagenome-wide association study of gut microbiota in type 2... | reverse complement strand
AGGTATTTTTTTCGTCAATCTCTTGACCTATTTAAAGTATACAGGAAGCTTTCTTTACTAGTTTTCCTTCATTTTCATACTTTTTTCCAAGTTCAGACGACATGTATGTGATGAAGTAAGTTCCCTTATCTATCTGTGACATATCCTGATTTGGTATCACTTTAAGCTTCTTATCTTTAATCAGAACCTGCATTCTACTGTAATAACCTTCATATTTATAATTTGAATCTACAAAATTAACTTCCTTATCTGAATGTTCTAAAATGTACTCTGCCACTCCTACATCACCATGAGCCTTTTCATTTATATCTTTAATAACATCCACTGATTTACTATCAATATTAATAAATAACACAAATATGATTGCCGGTATTAAAACTTTTAACTTGTTTTTACTGCGTAAAAAATATGTAATACTTAACGCCAAAGCGCTACACATTACGCAGTGTAATACCAGTGTATTAAATGAACCATCTTGTGGAACTAAACTAGAAAATCCAGGTATCCTACATACATCTACATGTATTTCATCTGAAGTCAGAAAAATTCTTCCTGCCAATCCAGTAACTATACCTGTAAAAATGGTAACCAAAATATTAATAATTTCCATATTATTCTTTTCTACATACACAGCACTATATAAACCCATAAAAATAAATACTGAAATTGTATATTCATAATATCTTCCATAAAATAAATAAGCGAAATTATCAGCATCCCCAACTCCGTTTAATGTACATGCCATCATCATGAACACAAAACAAAGAAAAAAGTATACACATGTTGCATTTTTAATTATATTTTTATTTATATATGTATCTCTAATCTGATACACCATTTCTTTAAATCCATATAGTATCATTCCACCTGTACTAAATATTAAATATAATATTTTTGAGCAAAAAGCTATTATATATAATTTGTAATCAACTAATAACCATTGTATTCTCTGTCTTATATAATCTACACTTAATAAATTTGTATTTGTCGTCGAATCATCTACTACAAGATGCATAGAAGTCGTGATAATTGATTTTTTTAATTTAAATAATAATAAAAAACCAACTACAAAAATGATAGAATAACATATTATATTTTTGATTGATATATCTTTTTTTAGAGTTAATCCCAGTAAAATAATCCAAACTACTCCAGCAACAATAATAGCTCTAGTATGAATAAAAAAAATAAATACTGTTGCTAGTGCCAAAAAACTGTAATTTATAATTTTCTGATTTTTTAGAGTAATAATAAGTAACTCCGCAATTAGCCATAACCACATTGTAAGAAACGATTCACAACGCACATTAAAAGAATTTCCCATAAGATATGGTTGTAAACAAACAAGAAATGAAAAAAGAGCAATAACCGCTTTCTCTAGTTTCTTAAACATTGCTGATATAACATAAATTTGTAAAAAATATAATATAAAAACACATATTATATTTATACAAATAGCTCCTCTAATAAGTTGTACACCATTTTTGCATAGAAAAAAAAGCGGTATTAATACAATAGAATATCCATAACCATAATAAGGAATTGTTGTAGCTACATCTGACCAATCTGTTCCTGATAGATATGCGGCATTACATAAATATCCAGCCTCATCTGCAAGCTCCCACACAGTATTTATATTCTTTATATTACTTCCATATATACCAATAAGCACAAGCCCTAATAGTAGTATTATTCCTATCTGCATTCTTCTATCTGTATTTATCATCTGCATGCAATCTATCTTACTTACCTCTCTTCTTTCAAATATCATTTATTGTTTTTATAAATGTACTCTTTACTTTATTTGTTTCATATTTATTCATGAATAGGTTTCTAACATCAGTTTGATATGCATGAAATATTCCTTTTTGGAAATAGTGATTTATAGCAGTTGCAAATTGTATTTCCGTATTGCACCTCGTAATCCCCTGAATTTCTTCTACCTCATATCCTTCCAACGCTTCATCACTTGCAAAAATTCTTCTTCCAAACATCATAGCTTCTGCCGTCTTGACCTTCATACCTGCTCCATACAAAATAGGCAATACTACAGCACAATGACTGTAGTAATATGTATCTATATCATCTACAGAGCCAATTACATGTACATTTCTATTATGTTCATATTCTTCCTTTTTTGTTTCAAATCCTTTTCCAACAATATTGAGTTTCACATTGTCAAGCAACGGCATGACCTTTTGAATAAACCATTCAATTGAATTCTGATTAGGTGGAAATAAACTTCCTAAAAATAATATTTCTCTTTTATAATTTGTTATGGTTTTAGATATATCAAACCTATCATTAAATGTAATAGGTATGAGCGCATCTGCCTTTCTTCCATAACGTTCATATAATCTTCTGGAATCCCTCTCATTCAGACATATAACTTTGTCCGCTCTGGACGCCCATATATCGTTCCTCTTAGATGCCCAGTAAGAAGGTAAATAAAATAAACCTTCATTTTTAACTTTATTATATGCGTAATCTGCTTCTATATTATGGAAAAAAACGACCGTTTTATACTTATGTGGTAATCTTATAAGTCTTCCCAACAATGAAAAATCCATAAACAATAAATCCGGATTATATTTCTCCAGATATCCTACTATCTGTTTTTCATTCCATGGCATATATATTTTGCATCCAAATACAGCCGCAAATAATAATTTTAATTTGTTTTCTTCTCTTGTAAAAATATGGTAATCTTTATTACCGTCCTGTTGCTCACTTTTTTTTATATAAATACATACTGAAACATTTTCATATCCTAAACAGTTTTGAAGTAATTGTAAGTGCTCTAATGACGCTTTAACTCCTCCATTTCCAGAGGAATCTAATATATTAGCTGTTGTTAAAAATACGGCTCGATTTATCATCTTTCTCTATTCTCCCTCATATATGATCAATGTTATTTTATGAAATCAAAAGTCTATAAAATCCTCCCAAAAGCCTTAATGGATAAATCCCTAAATAACTTACTAATGCCATAATTCGGTGACTCTTTTTTGCTTTTTTATCATGTATTACAACCCTGCGCACATTCTTTATATTTGTATCAATTATATGATATAAATATCTATATTCCTTTTCAAAAGTCAACCACATCAATGTCTGTATATTAGCTAAAAAAAAACGTACACACATAGGTTTGAATAATTGTGGATATTTAACATCAATAAACTCCTTCATCTGCTCTGCATGATATATACGGTCTATTTTCTTGTTGTTAAATTTTAAATGCATTGTACTATTCGCCACTTGTCGGTAAAAGTATAACTTACTATCTGTATATGCAATTGATTCTGCATTTGAAAACCATTTATATACTACAGCCATATCCTCATATCCGACACCTGTAGGGAAAGGAAAACTTCTGACTATATCTGATTTAATCAACTTATAGCATGGTGAATTAGTCAGATTACCTTGATACAAAAGATTTTCCAGTGCCTCTTGTGTCTCATATACTTTGACATAGTTTTGAATATAGTCATTGATACTTACTTTATTTTCAAATTTATAGCCGTCACAACATGCAATCTCTACATTTTTTTCCTTTAATAAATTATATAACCTTTCAATATATTCCTCTGAGACATAATCATCACTATCTATAAATGCAATATATTTACCATGTGAATGCATTACTCCATAGTTACGAGCTGCTCCTTGTCCCTGATTCTCCTCATGAAATACTGTTATTCGTTCATCTTTTTTGGTAAACTCATCACAAATAGATGCTGATAAATCTTTAGAGCCATCATCTATTAAAATAATTTCTATGTTTCTATATGTTTGATTCAATATGCTACATAAGCATTGTTGTAAATATTCTTGTACATTATAAACAGGTATAATAACAGATATCAGTGGTTTATTACTATCAGTTATATTCAATTCTTTAATTAACATAGGCACATCATCTCCTGTATATATTATTGATTGTTTCAGTATAAAATTTAGCCTGTGTACCGTAATCATACCTAGATGCTGTTGCCAATTCATTAGCTATAAGTTGCTGTTGAAATTTACTATTATTTAATATAAAATTAATGTTTTCTGTAAATTGCGTAATATTTTTTTCATCACATAATAGTCCATTTATCTTATTTTGAATTACTTCCCCAATTCCACCACTTCTACTAGCTACTACAGGCAATCCAGAAGCCATAGCTTCAAGCATTACAAGTCCTAGCCCTTCTTGATCTCCATCCTTTGCAGTTATAGATGGGGCTACAAAAATATCTGCTGATGCATATATTGTCTTTAGCTCTTCATGTGTTTTAGAGCCTACAAAATGTATCTTATCGCCTTGTTCCTTTGCCTGTTCTACCAATTTGTCATGTAATGGGCCATCACCCACTATGACTAAAATAGCATCTACAGATTTCATTGCCTCAATAAGATAAGTAACTCCCTTTTTCTCAGCCAGACGCCCTACAAACAGAACTACTTTTTTATCTCCTTGATTAAAATAATTCTCCACTCGGTATTGTTTTCCAAACTTTGATGTATCTACTCCCATAGATATTACTGATGGCTCTTCTATCTCATGACTTGCAAGTTCTTCTACACGCTCTTTTAGATAATTGGAAACTACTGTTACATGAGATGCTTTTTTCAAACATCTTACTTTTAACTTTTTAATGATTCCTTTATTCAAAGAGGTAACATCTCCCCCATGTCCAGTAACAATATAGGGTTTTTTTAAGAAAGACTGTACAATTCCCTGCGGTATTAACCAATGAGCATGCACAATATCATACTCTGGAAGGATTCTCCATAATTTGAAATACAGACTGATAAATAGGAATGGAACCAATAATATACGGACTTTTTTTTCTTTAATTCTTGGTACAATTGCCCCAGGATAGCATAATGTTTCCCATTTATGTATAGGGAAATAATGATATCTGATTACCTTTACTCCATCCATTACTTCTGTATCTTTAGCTCCTGGAGAAGCCGGTACTAATACAGTCACATCAAATTCATCTGTCATGTGAGATGACAAATCCAACACAAATCGTGGTTCTGTGTCACCCTCCCAGCGCGGGAATGTAGACGCTGTCACTAATAATTTCTTCTTTTTCTGTATCTTCCCATTTTGTTCATCGTATTTCACTTTAATTTATCCCCTCACCATAATAAAAAATCCCAACATAAAGTATTTTCACCTCAATGGCAATTACATACTTTATATTGGGATTTTATTTTAATATATTTTTATAATTTAGTTCTTATATTCCATGCATGCGACCTTACAGTTCTTCTTATAGAAGCAGATTCCATACATCAATATGCTCTGGTATCCGTCCTCCTCAAGTTCATCCGTATAGTGCATTGTTTCTATCTGCTGTAATGCTTTACTGCATCCATCTTCCAGCCCTTTGAACTCTTTGGCATATTTCAGTTCTATGATTACTGCTGTATTCTGCTCATCATACGGCTTTAGCAGTATATCTGCCCTTCCGTTTCCTGTTTCTCGATTAGAGAGAATACGATACTGTTCCAGAGAACTCATAAGTCCAAGTATAAATCCATGATAAAAGGATTCGTTTTCATCATAATAGCTGATACTTGCTTTCAAATAGCCTTTGATAAGTTCTTCCAAAGTTTTGGCTTTTCCATTGAGCAATGCCTGATGCAACGGTGTCAGGTCAAGTTTCATGACTCTTCTTCTGAACCATTCCATAATGGTATTTTCGTAGATATAGCGAACCTCCATATTGGGAATCGCCATAGTCATATACACCCTTGCCCCAACCAAATGGGTATCTACTGCTTTCAAGTATCCTGTAAAGAACAGGAAATTCCACAGATTATCCTGTGAATTGTAAATATCTTCGTAGGTGATATCCTCATGAATCGGCTTTGCTATGGTCTTTCCAGACATGATATCTTCCAGCTCTGCTCTGGTGGTGTCATCTGCTTTCTCTATCATTTCTTTAATGATGCTGTTAGAAGAAGTGTTCGCCCAATAAGGTCTTGGATACGTTATTCTGTCTGCAATCACACCGTTTAGATAACTGATTACACTCCAGGGATTGTATACATGAGTCTGACCAAACAGATATCCATCATACCACTTTTTAATATCTTCTGCCTTGTCTTCCAACTCATAATATTCCAGCATGTCTGCGACTTCACCTTCCGTAAAGCCAAAATACTCTGCAAAGCTGTCACTGATTACGGAAATCACATTCAGATTATTCAAACCGGTAAATATACTTTCCTTGCTGAATCTAAGACATCCGGTAATTACGGCAAGTTTCAGACTTTCATTCGTCTTCAATGCAGATTCCATAAGGGAACGTATAAATACAGTCATCTCATCATAGAAACCTGCAAAGTATGCATTTTCCAGAGGTACATCATATTCATCTATTAGTATGACTACTTTCTGATGATGGTATCGCTCCAGACATTTTGATAGAAAAGAAATGGCATCCACATATATCTTGTTGTCATCTGCTAATGACATGATATTTCGATACAGATTCTTTTCCACTTCTAAGAGGTCATCTGTCTGTAAAACATACTGATGTCTGATATATTCCTCAACTATCTGCTTCTTTATCATCCAGAATGTTGTGTCCCAATCTGCCTGCTTTGATGACTTGAAAGAAAGATAAATAACAGGATATCTCCCCATATGCTGTATATACTGATTACCTGCATCCATGATTTTCTTATCTGCAAAATATCTGCTATTATCAACCGCATTTCCCTTTTCATCTATTTCATCTTCGAAAAAAGTCTTTAGCATATCAAGCGCTAGCGTTTTTCCAAATCTTCTGGGTCTGGTAAACAGGTTGACATAACTTTGTCTATCCAGTAATTCCTTTATAATAAGAGTCTTATCCACATAAAAATACGCTTCATCAATTACTTTTTTATAGAATTCAATTCCTATTGGTAGGTTTCTTTTTGCCATATCTTTTCGGATCCTCTCCTAGGGTTTCTTCATCTACAGTATATCTTTTATGAACTTTCATTACAACCATTTTCCTAATATAAAGTATGCAATTGTCAAGGTTCATTTGTTTATTTCAGCAAGCCTTTTAAGCGGCTTAACTTACTTCTCCATACGCATCTGTGCTTCTTCGTGGGTTGCTGCCTTATCTACCACATGATATGTTCTGATTGCCTCTTTCTCCATCTTCTGCTGCATATATAATGCGTCATATTCTGCACGTCTGACATGATACTGTGTATCCTGTAACAGTCTTCTGTTCGCAGCTATTGTATCTGATACCAGACCAATCACAAATGTTACAAAGCCCATAATCAACAATGTGCTCGCCAATATCAGGGATTGTACATGTCCCGCAGATGTGCCTGTAATAACGAAATAAAGATATCTCAAAATAAAGATAACTCCTATGCCCGCCGGTAATAATGTCAAATAGGTAAAGGTTTTGAGCGGTTTATACATCATATAAGCACGTAGAATCGTTACCATAGATTTCTTAACATATCCCCAGATACTCTTGAACAATCTGGATGGGCGCAGTTCACCGTTGGTATGAATCGGTACACTGGTAATTGCCAGCTTCTCACGTCCAGCCTGTACAATGGTTTCCAGAGTATAGGTGTAGTCATTTACTACATTAATCCTCATAGCTGCTTCTCTGCTCAGTGCACGGAAGCCACTGGGAGCATCCGGTATATCTGTCGCAGATGCCTTACGTACAGCCCAGCTTCCCAAATGCTGCAGCTTCTTCTTGATTAATGAGAAATGCTCTGTATCATCAATAGGTCTGGCGCCTACGACATAATCAGCCTTTCCATCCAGTATTGGTTTAATGAGCGTAACTATATCTTCAGCACAATACTGATTATCCGCATCTGTATTCACGATAATATCCGCCCCTTGCCTAAGGCATTCATCCAGTCCTGCCATGAAGCCTTTTGCCAGTCCTTTATTCTGGGTAAAATTCACTACATGATGTACTCCCCATTTTTTTGCAACCTCTACAGTATTATCCTTACTTCCATCATTAATAATCAGATATTCGATCTCATCTATTCCATCTAAGTGTCTGGGCAGATCATTTAATGCAATTTCCAGTGTTTCTGCCTCGTTATAACATGGTATCTGAATAATTAATTTCATTCGTTCTATCCCCTCTCACTTTTGTACTCACTAATTCTCTTCTCTGTTCTTCTTCACTGCTGATACAATACCTACACCAAAAATTGCAATTACCAATACCACAATAATGCTTCCCCATATCATTCGATTTCTTTTCTGCCGCTGCAATTCCAGCATTTCTTCATATATGCTCTCGTAGTCATTTCCTATACTGTTAAATTCTGCATTCAATGTATCTACATTTCCAATAGGCGTTAATGCATTTATTTGGACATACCCTGTCTTATCTCCTTTTGAAACCGTACACCACTCACCATCCGTATAGGCAGTAACCATGACTGTATCACCTGCCACAAGTTCCTGCACTTCTTCCGCAGATTCTGACGCATTTTCTCTCATCTGCGTATTCTCATTTACCTGATAGAAGCTGTTTACTGCAATCTCTGTTTTCTCTGCTGCATAACAATTAGGAGAACTGTACAATACTCCAACCAACATAATAAATACAGCCATCATTATTTGTATCCATGTTTTCTTTTTCATAATTTTGTATCTCCTCATTTATCTTTCATTCATTATAGAAAATAGCCAGATGCCCCATAACACGCCAATAAGTATATTGATTTTTTAACTCATCAAGCCCACTGTATAAATAATCTGTAATAACCAGATCATTCTCTGCAATGTCCTTTTTATCGTAAATTAAATAAATCTTCGTATTGCGTAGGCGAAATTGTAAATTATCTGCCAGACATCTGTCTCCTTCCTGGATATATACAAGTCTGTCATGATGTTCCATTTCTTTCTCTGCAATATCAATCAGCTGCATATCCCTGAAATTTGCCATCTGTGTTGCTGATGAGAATGTTGCAGCCAGATGAATCCCCAGAAATAATTCCATTGCCATGATAATGGCAACTAATACAGGTAATTTCCTGCTATTGCTTATTCGAAGTATAAATATAACGAATATCATCAATATCATAGAAATGATATATGCCATAATATGAAATGTTGCAGGATTGAAATCTGCTCCGTTATATAAATAACTGATTCCCAATATCATATATGCATGTATATTGGTCTGGTGATATTTATCAATGATGTATATTATCAGTCCCAATACTGGTAATTGAAAAATTGCAATACACAGGGCAGGTTTTACAATATGTCTGCTTTCCATAACGCCTATACAGCCCAGCACCATAAGAATCGGCAGGATTTGTTCATTGTACCGTCCATAGGTTAATCCATCAATTCTTCCACCTATGCCTGTCGTATAGATAGCTGTTACCGCTATCTCGCCTGCTGTCGCTAATAATATAAAGAGATATACGAGTTTCTTTTGTTGCCGCAATCTTTTGAAGCATACATATACGCCCCAGTAGAATAGACCAAAACTTGCAAGCCCCAGATACCATATCTTGCATAAAATACTGATAATCAGATTTCTAAACCCTGTTAAGGTGAATATGCTTTTTATCTTACCTACTTGTCCACTATAGTCATTACCTGCCACAGATTCCCTGGCAATATCTGTGTAAATATTTTGTGTTATATATACTTTTATTTGATTTGCTATCATAAATAGCAATATAAATGCAATGATAACAGCTGCTATTTTTCTCCACTTTTTTCTGTCGTTACCACAACATGAAAATGTATATATTCCCAGTGTAATAACTGCTGCTATCAGTATTGCTACGGTTCTCATATGTACCGTATATATGTAAATAAGCGAAATAATCAGTGCGACTAATATTCCCGGCTTATGATTGTCTAAATAAAGCGTCATCAGCATACATATGATAATGTACATACTCATAACTACGATCTCTGTCATGGTAGATCTCGAATAATGTAACCATGACGGATATAAAATGGCGATTCCTGTAATCAGAATTAGAGAAATCGTCTTCTGTCTCTCTTCCTGTAATCTCATGATATTTTTAAGTAACACAAAATAAGCCAATATCATAAGTAGGAAATTAACTGTAACCGCTGCCCTATAAGCAACTATTGAATCTTGAAAAATCTGAAATATGGGGTAAAGAATAAGAGTATATCCAAAGGAATAATAAGAACCAAGTGATACGATATCAGACCAGTCACATCCTGAAAGTGTCGCTGCATATGTCCAATATCCGAATTCATCCGGGATCAGTTCGAAACTGTAGATTTGATAAATGCTATACATATAATAGCAAAATAATAACAATACAAAGATAAATAGATATTTAGTTGTCCCGGTCTTCTTCCTCATGCTGTAAATATGTTCCCCTTAATATAATCTAAAAATTATTTCCCCTGATTGTAATATCCGAGCAGATGTAGTGCATCTGCCCGGGTAAATTTTACATTATTTTGCAATAATTGCATATGTACCAAGACCAGCCTGTACTGCGAATGTTACAGTTGTAGGATCTGTATCCTGATCTTCAAGAATTGTTGTAGCTCCGCCTGGCTGTACGCAGATTGCAGAATATGTCTTAGTTGTATCTGCTGTCTTAGGAAGGCCAGCCTTCAGTGCTACACTACCATTTGAAAGTGTAACCCACTTGCCATTCTGCTTAGCACCAAGGTCAATATTTAATGTAGATACTAAATCAGCACCGCCAAGTGCTTCGATAGCTGCATTTACGCTTACCATGGCTGCAGTACTCTTCTTCTGATCTGTATCATAGATAATGATTGCTGCTTTCTGTCCACTTGTTAAGCTTAATGCTGCTGCTAAATCTGCTGCAGGAGTAGTTACTGCTACACCTTTTAAAGATTCTGCTGCATATACGCCAGCGATAGATGTCTGAACAGCTACGCCACCAACCTTTACAGATGCACCTGCAGACTGGCTATTAGCCTCTGCATATGTAGCTGGTGTTGAAGTCTCCTGTGTTGTAGAACTGGATGAGCTTCCGCTTCCTGCGTTCTCTGTTGTTGCACATACAGTCATGGCTGATGCCATTACCATAGTTGCTGCAAGGGTTGCAGCTAATACTTTCTTCATACTTCTCATTGGATTGTTCCTCCTCGTTGTTTTTTTGGGTTTGTGAGTACCCGTTAATTTTTTCTTTTTGTGCCTGACTCTGATGTATATTAGATTTTCTCTCGGAAACCTAATTTATTAATATTATAAACTTAACACACGCTATTTTCAATAGCATTTTACAAATTATGCTATTTTAGTTATATTGCTCACAAATTTCGTGCCATGATTTTTATCATAATTTATTTTTATGTATAGTATTCTCTCTTTTTTACAATATTAAAATCATACTTATAAATTGCATTTACTTTACGCTATATTAAATAGCTTATATGCTATTTTAGTGAGCCTTTTCTTTTCTATTAACAAGTATAATTGTTAAATACTGATAATTTGGAAGGGAATGTAATATATGACTGGTAATTCACTTGGTACTTATTTAAAATCATTACGCAAAAGCAACGGCTATTCTCAGGAATTTGTGGCTTCCAGTCTAAATATTATAAGGCAGACTTATTCTCACTATGAAACAGGTCGTATCATTCCTCCTGTTGATTCTTTATACAATCTTGCAATGCTGTATCATATCTCATCTGATATCCTGTTGAATTATGCCATGCAGGATATATCTGCAAAAGAGAACAACAATAAACGTTTCGTGTCTATTTCTTCAACAGCTCCTGCCACTGCAGCAACAACAGCCCAGGACAGTGAATTATTAAATTACTATCACCAGCTGGATCTGCGTGACCAGGAAGATATTCTGGATTTCATCAAATTAAAAGCAAACAAAAAAAGAATGCCCCATTAGGAGCATTCCTGCATCATGGACAGCACCATCTGCGCTGTCTCTACCATACTTGTACTGTTGTCCATACTATGTTTCTGAAGATATCTGTGTGCTTCCTCTTCGGTCATGTTATTCCGTCCCATGAGAAGCTCTTTTGCTTTTGCAATCGTTGCTGCTTCTTCCTCATTACGCTGTCTGGGCTTCTCCTTCAGCTTCTTCTTACGTCTCACCAGATTCTGGGACATCATGCCTACGGTGCTGATCAGTTCATGTACTTTAAGGGGCATACCCAGTCCGACCATATTGCCGCCTTCCACTTCTGAGAGAAGTCTCTGGGAAGCCATAAGCAGTATTTCAAAGCCTCCCGGAACGTTCTGCTGTAATTCTGAACAGATCATATCTGCCAGCCTGTAACCGCAGATTATGATTCCATCATGAAATTCATCCGCATAGCTTAATGCCTGGGCGCCCGATGTACAGACAGCGGTCACTCCGAATCCATTTTTTACCAGAATATTCTTGATGCTTTTGGCATCTTCTATTTTGGCAAAAGCTACGATGATATTAGTCACTGATACACCTCCTAATCATGTCATTTACCTCTGACATTGTTTAGAATTTGTACAGATAAGACTCGATTTCCCAGTTAGTCACCTGGCTGTCATATTCTTTCCATGCTGCAATCTTGGATTCGTAGTACTGGTCAAATACTCTGTCACCTACCAGATCCTTGAGCAAGGTATCCTTCTTCATTTCCATGCAGGCGTCGAGAAGGTCTGTAGGAAGCTTCTCCAGCCCTCTTGCCTGTGCCTCATCCTCTGACAGGATATTGATGTTGTCCTGTACTTCTGCGGGTGGCTCAATCTGATTCCTGATTCCATCCAGTCCAGCCATGAGACATGCTGCAAAAGCCAGATATGGATTGGCAGCCGGGTCCGGACTTCTCAATTCAATTCTTGTATGCTCTCCGCGCATATTCGGCACACGGATCAGTGTATTGGCTCCTAATGTGCTCCATGCCACATATACAGGTGCTTCGAATCCTGGCTTTAATCTCTTATAGGAATTTACCAGTGGATTGGTTACTGCGCAGATTCCCTTCACATGCTTCATCACGCCGCCCATGAAGTAGTAAGCCTCTTTGCTGAGTCCGTTCTCTCCATTTGGGTCATCAAATATGTTTCTGCCGTCTTTACGCAATGACATATTGATGTGCATACCGGAACCGCAGAATTCCTTTCTTGGCTTTGGCATAAAGGTTGCATGTAAGCCATGATGCTTTGCGATTGTCTTTACAGCCAGTTTAAAAGTCATAATGTTATCTGCTGTTGTCAATGCTTCATCATACCTGAAATCCACTTCATGCTGGGAAGGTGCTTTCTCATGATGGGAAGCCTCTACTACGAATCCCATGTCTTCCAGTGTCAGCACGATATCTCTTCTCGCATTTTCACCATTATCCAGAGGTCCCATGTCAAAGAATCCCGCCTGCTCGTTGGTGATTGTAGTAGGTCTGCCATTTTCATCCGCATTGAAAAGGAAGAACTCGCACTCAGGCCCTACGTCGAAGGTGTAACCCATCTTAGCAGCCTCTTTGACTGCCTTCTTCAGGACATATCTGCAGTCACTTTCAAAAGGCGTTCTGTCTGCACGGTATACATCACAGATAAACCTGGCTACCTTGCCCTGCTGTGGACGCCATGGAAAAATCGTAAATGTATTCAGGTCCGGATACAAAAACATATCTGCATTGTCGGTAGGCAGCATGCCTTCTACCAGCGAACAGTCAAACATACAGTCATTATTCAGTGCCTTCTCCAGCTGGCTTGACGTAATTGCCACGTTCTTAAAATTACCCTCAATATCCGTAAACTGCATACGGATAAATTCTACGTCTTCATCTTCTACCATATTGATGATATCTTGTTTTGTATACTTCTGCATTGTTTCCATATCCTTCCTATTATAATGCGCTATAGCGCATATATTGTGCGTTATAATCTGTTATTTTTAGAATATATTATTAACTTTTCATAAATAATAACAAGTTATGTCGTTCTTTGTCAACCACTGTTGCGATAAAACACATCATATTCCTCCCCTCTGTTTCATATGATGTATAGAAAAAGAGTTTGGAGTCTTTTTATGAGTGCCAATACCAAAATTGTTGTTCTTCGTTCCAGAGAAGTGTTATATACGATCTTACTGTTATTCGTAGGCATCCTGATCATTCTGGTTCTGCTGTCTCTATTCCTGCCTTCGGATTCTGCTTCACCTACAGAGGAATCTGCTGCCCTATACGTTCCCGGTGTATATTCTTCTACGTTACAGCTTGGCAATGCCGCTGCACAGCTGCAAGTCACCGTAGATGCGGATCATATCAACGCAATTGAATTGATCAATCTGGATGAAGCGGTTACTACTATGTATCCTCTCATGGAGCCGTGTCTGGATGAGCTGACTGCCAAAGTAATAGACAATCAGGGACTGGAGAACATCAGTTATTCCACGGAAAGCAGATATACTTCCATTTTATTACTGAATGCCATCTCCCAGTCCCTGAGTAAAGCAGCCGTATCAACACCAGTATCCGACACCATGCAATAAAAGCACGCATTAGCGTGCTTTTATCTAAGGTCTTAATGTGTCCAGTTCCTGCATCCAGATACGTGCGCATGCATCCGACGGCATTCTCAGGTCGCCTCTTGGAGACAGTGCCACACTGCCCACCTTAGGTCCGTCCGGCAGACAGGAGCGTTTGAACTGCTGTGCAAAGAATCTGCGATAGAAGGTCTTCAGCCATTTCAGGATAACTTCATTCTCATATACTCCTGCAAAGGACAGCTTTGCGATTCTGTATATCTTGGAAGGCGTGTATCCACAACGCAGCATATAATATAAGAAGAAATCATGAAGCTCATAAGGACCTACGAGGTCTTCCGTCTTTTGTGAAATTACACCATCCTCCGGAGGAAGAAGCTCCGGGCTCACCGGTGTATCCAGAATATCCAGCAATACACTGCGCATTGCTTCATGATTACAGGTATCTGCATAATACTGCACCAGATGGCGCACCAGTGTCTTAGGTACTCCTACGTTCACTCCGTACATGGACATATGGTCGCCATTATAGGTTGCCCAGCCGAGCGCAAGCTCAGACATATCTCCTGTACCAATGACCAGACCGTCGTTCTTATTGGCAATATCCATCAGTATCTGGGTTCTCTCCCTTGCCTGTCCATTTTCATAAGTCACATCATGCTGATCCGGGTCCTGTCCGATATCCCTGAAGTGAATATTGACAGCTTCCTTAATATCCACTTCCTGTAACTGTGCTCCACAGGCGTGAGTCAGCTTGCAGGCATTGTCATAGGTTCTGTCTGTTGTTCCAAAGCATGGCATTGTCACTGCCTTGATATTCTCTCTTGGTAATCCCAGCATATCAAAGGCTCTTACTGTTACCAACAGGGCAAGTGTAGAATCCAGACCGCCGGAGATACCGATTACCGCAGTCTTAGAGCCTGTATGCTCATATCTCTTTTTCAGGCCATTTGCCTGAATAGAGAGAATCTGCTCACAGCGTTTCTCTCTGGTCGTTTTATCGGATGGCACGAACGGCGCTCTGTCAAACTTTCTGCTTAACTTCGTTTCTTCTACCTTCAATGTAAAAGGTATCACATCATGAAGGATATCTTCTCTTGGAAGGTACGTAGTCATCTTCCTGCGTTCCATCCGAAGCTTGGCAATATCCAGATCTGCATAGATAATTCCCGTTGTAAAAGATGTACTCTGCGCAAGAAGTGTACCATTCTCCGCAATCAGGTCATGACCGCCATAGACTACATCCTGTGTGGACTCTCCATCTCCTGCGCTGGAATAGATATATCCTGCAATCAGTCTTGCACTGGTCAGCTTCACCAGCTCTTCCCGGTACGTATCTTTACCTACCAGTTCATTGCTGGCTGACAGGTTCACCATGACTGTTGCACCTGCCAATGCATGTCTTGTGTTAGGAGGATTCGGCGTCCAGATATCTTCACAGATCTCACAGCCTACCACCAATCCTTCCACGGTATCGCATTCAAATAGGATATCCGTCCCAAAAGGAATCTCTTCACCCTGATATCTGCAATAGCCATCCTGTCCCTCTCCTGAGGCAAAATGTCTTGCTTCATAGAACTCACCATAGTTAGGCAGATATGTCTTTGGAATAAAAGCCAGTACATGTCCGTGCTGCACCACTGCTGCCACATTGAACAACTTATGGTCTTTTTCCAAAGGCATTCCAATAAAAAGCAGGGCATCACAATCTGCCGTTCTGTCTGCAATTACTCCCAACTGTTCCCTGGCTGATGCTAACAGCTTATCCTGTAGAAACAGATCACTACAGGAATATCCGGTAATACACAGCTCCGGCAATACTACAATCTTCGCTCCATCAGCGCAGGCTTCCTTTACCTCGTTGATAATAGCTTCTGCATTGTATTGGGTATCTGCAACTTTTATCTTTGGCGTAGCCGCAGCTACTTTCACAAATCCATCTTTCATAATAATCCTCGTTTCTGCGCACGTCCTTTGCGCATATCGAGTTTGTGTCAAGTATACGCAGACACAAATCTCGTGTGTGAAAAAACTGCCATATATGGTTTTTTCACACTACCCTTCCCTTATTTTGAACGCTTGATGATCTGTTTGAGATCCTCAATGCTGAATTCATAAGCGGTATTGCAGAAATGGCATTTTACTTCGATAGGCTTGCCATCCTGGATCATATCATTGATTTCCTTACGTCCGATGCTGACGATTGCCTTCTCCACACGTTCCTTGCTGCAATTGCAATAGTACTGTGTTGGAATCGTATCCTGAATCTCCAAGTCCATATCGCCAAGAAGCACTTCCAGAATCTGCTCCGGTGTCCTGCCTTCGTCTAACAGCTTCGTTACGCCGGATACCTGCGCCAGATTCTTCTCCAGCTTCTCAATTACCTCTTCCTCTGCAAAAGGCATCAGCTGAATGATGAATCCACCCGCCTGCTTCACGGTATTGTCCTTCTCCATCAGGACGCCCAGACCTACTGCGGAAGGAACCTGCTCAGAAGTTGCAAAATAATAAGTCAGATCTTCTGCAATCTCGCCTGTCTGTAATTCAGTCTGCCCGGTATAAGGCTCTTTTAACCCCATATCTTTGATCACACTAAGATATCCTCTGCCGATAGCTCCGCCTACATCCAGCTTACCTTTCTCATTTGGAGGAAGCATGACCTGTGGCTCTACCACATATCCTTTTACATTTGCTGCAGAATCTGCTGTCACTGTAATGCCCTTCGCCGGACCATCACCACGTATCTGCAATGTGAGAACATCCTGCTCACCTTTTAACATGCTGCCCATCATTGCACCGGCAGTCAGCAATCTTCCCAGTGCCGCAGTCATAACCGGACTTGTCTCATGAACCTGACGTCCCTTCTCTACCATTTCTCTCGTTGTCGCCGCAAAAGCACGAATCTGTGCATTAGCAGCTGTTGCTCTTACTATATAATCTGACATCTTAATCTCCATTTTCTTATATAAAACGTATCTATTCAGAACCCCATGCGCAAAACCGCATCTTCGATGCTACTTTTTTGCTTATGTGGTTACTTCGCCATATAAATCGAGTCAAATATGCTTGTGAACAAGCATATTCTGCCTCAATTTGCATGGCTCTGAATAGTTACTGAAATTTAGAACTTCTTCGCGAAAGAGTCTTTACTCTGAGCGATTAGAAGTTCTTTTCATACTCATTTCATATTTTCTTGCGCCACACAATAGATACGCTGGCTTTGCGGTGTCACTTCTTCCAGTGTGTCTGCATCATAAGCTTTCAGGAACACCAGTCCTGCTTCTTCAATAAATCCACGCATCTCTTCCAATGTATAGCCTCTCTGGAAATGTGTCTCCTGGAATCTGCGGAAGGTATCAGGTTCTTCCTCATTTTCCCTTACAAAAACAGTAAGGTCATACTCATTCATCATCTCTTCCGGATCATAGAAATTCTCCCAAATGAAGCTGCAATCGTCTCTTGTCTCAGCAATGACTCTGTCTCCAATGACAGTCTCATATTTATAATTCGTATTAAAATCAAAGAAAAAGATGCCCTTCGGGTCCAGATAATTGTTCACCAGCTTAAAGCAGGTAACAACATCCTCATCCTCTAACAGATAATTGATGGAATCGCAGATGCTTACAATAGCACGCACTGTTCCATACAGCTCGAATTCTCTCATATCCTGATTCAGATACAGAATGTCATGTCCTGACTTTTCTCTCTTCTGAAAGGCTATATTCAACATTTCCTCGGAATAATCCACGCCGATCATATCATAGCCTTTTGCTGCAAGAAGCTCCGTCAGACTGCCCGTACCGCAGCCCATGTCCAGCACCAGGCCCTCCCTGATCCCATACTCTCCCAGCACGTTCAGAATATTGTCACACCACTGCCCGTAGGGCGTATTATCCATCAATTCATCATACACACTGGCAAAATCTGTATATGCCTCCATGTTACATCACACCTTCCTACTCCCCACCAAGCTTCATTGCAATGAGGAATCCTATTGCCAACATAATAATACCTGTCAGGATATTTACTACATTAATTGTTACGCTGCCCATCATGATCAGAATGGCGAAAGGAGACGCCACGATCAGACCGATGATAGACCAGTATGCTGTCTGGCTGTATTTCTTTAACACAAATTCAATCAGCTTGGCAATCACTACGATACCAACCAGAACGCCGATACCAAAAGGAACCAATACACCACATGCTGCCAGAATACCTGCCATATCAAATGGATGCAGGGCGTCGATCAATCCGCTGATCGTACCAATAATAACGGTGTAATATCCAATGATCATCATAACCATGGAACCGCTGACACCTGGAATAACCATAGTACCTGCTGCAAGCGCGCCAGCAAGGAACAGCTTCAGAATGTTCATGAAGTTCAAAGATACATCTGCTGTTCTGCTGTCATCCTCACCTATCAGAGATAAGCCGATTACCAGTACAAAGAACACTGCAAAACCGATAATCTGTGCAACGCCTACCTTCTTACCCTTTACTTTCTTGAAAATCACAGGAAGTCCGCCGATGATCATACCTACAAAAAGCAGCGTTGTCTGCAAAGGGATGGCATCAAACATCTTGGTAATGACCTTGGATAACAGGGCAATTGCCAGTAACATACCGATTACAATAGGGATGAGAAGCTTCATTGCTTCCTTGAATTTCTTTACAAAATGAGTCAATAACAGAATCAGTCTGTCATAGATTCCCATGGATACCATCATTGTGCCACCGCTGACACCGGGGATGATATTGGCAAGACCAATTACCATACCTTTTAAAATATTAATGATAAATTCCTTCACTTTAGTTTCCTCTTCTTTCTAAATAATCCTCTAAAAATGCAATCATTTGGTGCATCTCTTCATCCGTTCCAATAGAAATACGCAGACTGTCTGCGATTCTTGGCTTGTTCCAGTGTCTTACATAAATGTCATGTTCACGTAATGCTTGGAAAATTTCTTCTCCTGGTATATCTTTATGTGTTGCGAAAATAAAATTCGTTCTGGAATCAGGGAAAGTAAATCCCAGTCTTGTCAGTTCTTTCTTGGCAGCCTCTCTGGTCGCTACGACTCTGGCAACCGTCTTTTGGAAATACTCCTCATCCTCCACAGAAGCTACACCTGCTGCTATCGTAGGCGCATTCATGGTATAGGAATTAAAGGAGAATTTGGCATCATTTAAGTATTTTATGAGCTTTTTACTGCCAATGGCAAATCCGATTCTCATGCCTGCCAGAGAGCGGGATTTGGAAAAAGTCTGTGTAACCAGCAGATTCTCATACTTATCAACCAATGGCACGCAGCTTTCTGCTCCAAAGTCTACATATGCCTCATCCACGATCACAACGCTGTCCTGATTGGCTGCAATCACTTCTTCTATCTGTGCTGCAGGCACTGCGATTCCTGTAGGTGCATTGGGATTAGCCAGCACAATACCGCCATTTTCCTTCAGGTAATCTTCTTTCTTCCAGTTGAAATTCTCATCCAACGGCTGACACTCATATGGGATTCTGTATAAATCTGCCCATACGTCATAGAAAGAATATGTAATATCAGGGAAGAGTACCGGCTTGTCTGAATGGAAGAACGTAAGAAAAGCCATTGCAAGTACATCATCCGAGCCTACTCCGACAAAGACCTGTTCCGGTGCTACCTGGTATCTCTTTGCCAGGGCATTTCTAAGCAAAGTCACATCCGGGTCCGGATATTTACGTAATACATTGCCATCAAAATGATGAAGTACTTCTTCTACGCCCGGTGCCGGTGGATATGGGCATTCATTGGTATTTAACTTGATTACATTCTGATTCTGTGGCTGCTCTCCCGCTACATAGGGGACAACCTTACGTACCTTATTCTCCCAACTCATATACTCCTCTTTTCTGCAGTATTGTTCTGCACATAAATTCCAGTCTTTCGTTTCTGATAATATCAGACTTTTCCTATTTATGCAAGCCACCCATCCCGTATTGCTTGACGCACGTATAAATTCATTTTATGATGAAAATGGAACATACTATTAACTGTTAGGAGGTATCTCATATGAACCTGTTAGATATCACATGCAAAAGTTTTCTGTCGCTGTTTGCCATAATGCGTCTGACGCAGATGAATACAACTGATCCGATGTCTCTTCTTATATTTGCCGTTTTCTTCTATATATATAGAAAGCTTTCCTCCTCTTCGCTCAAAACAAGGATGAAAGACGCCGATCCATGGTACGCAGGCATTCTTGCTGCCCTTTTCACCCTGTTTACATTGGCAGCCACAGGTTCCACGCTTTATGGAGATATGGCCAGCACTCTCTTCCGGCTCATTATACTGATATTGTCTGCCGCAGGACTTGGACTGATCTATTACCATGCCGTTCTGTGCCTGCTGATCTATGTCTCGCCGCTCAGAATTGATACCATGCTCTATCCGCAGCCCTGGCTTCCCTATATTGCCTTTGGTGCCTGCCTGCTGGCATGGCTTCCTTATTATCTGCATGAATATCCCGGTGTCATGACACCAGACAGTATTAATCAATATGCACAAATCATTGGTGCTTATGAGCTGTCCAACCACCACTCTGTGATACACACACTGCTGATTGGTTTCTTCTATCATATCGGTATGCAATTAACGGGAAATGCTTATGTAGGATTGGGATTCTACACCTTTTTCCAGATGTGCTTCATGGCTTTTACCGCAGGATATGTTGTCCGTACGCTGCAAAAGGCTCACATTATCACGCCGGTCTGCATTGTTACGATCTGTTTCTATGCCCTTATGCCATATCATGGTATCTTTGCTGTTACGATATGGAAGGACATTCCTTTTGCAGGCTGTGTGACGCTTGCAGCTGCCTCTCTTCTGCGATTGCTGTTATGCGATAAATTATCCAGATTAAAAGCAGCAGATTACTTTACCATTCTGCTGCCCTATCTCTTATCCAGTATTATGATGTGTCTGCTGCGTACAAACGGCTGGTATATCTTCCTGGTTACTCTGCCTTTTGTCCTCTTCGTCTTCCGCGACAGATGGAAGGTTATGATTCCTGTTCATCTTATCATTCTTGCCCTGGTTTTATTTGTAAAATACCCATGCATGAATGTATATGAGATTAAACAGGCTGATTTTGCAGAATCTGTCTCTATTCCTGTCCAGCAGCTTGCCTGTGTCGTTGCACGGGGTGAATCCCTTACAGATGAGCAGCGAGAGACCCTGTCACACTATATGGATCTGGAGCAGGTAGCCAGTCTGTATCAGCCTGATGTATCCGATCCAATCAAGAATCTGATTCGTTCTACCAGCGGTACGTATCTGGATTCCCATAAGGGGGAATTCCTCTCACTGTGGTTCTCTATAGGCCTGTCCCATATACCGGCTTATTTTGATGCCTATGTCGCACAGACTCATGGTTTCTGGTATCCTGCCGGCGATTATGAGGTGGGACTAAGTGACGGTATCTATCCCAATGACTTCGGTCTTACCTGGCAGCCGCTGTTAAAAGGTAGTATTATCATTAAAATCCGTGAAATCCTATTCAAGCTCTGGAAACTGATTCCACTGTTTGGTTTCCTGTGGAGCATGGGCGGTATGTTCTGGTCATTGCTGATCAGTCTGTGCATGTGCCTTCGTGAATCCCGCTATGCCAATGCCGTTTTAATGATTCCTGCCATGGTCCTGGTCATTACCTTATGTATCGCTACTCCGGTTGCAACAGAGTTCCGTTATGCCTATGCCCTTTTCTATGGGCTGCCCTTGTATGTCATGTTGCCTTTTATCAGGAGCAATGACCGCTAATATATGACTTCCACATTGCTGATCACATTATCTGTCACATCAAAGGCAATGATATTCTGAGCCGTGCGGTGATGCGCCATATAATATCTTCCATCTATACAGGTAATATAATATGGCGTCCCCCCGCTGACTCCGAACTGCTGATACACATCTTCATAGCCCCCTGTACTGAGATCTTCCAGACTTTTCGTTCTGATAATCGTCGCATAATCCTGATTTTCTGTATCGTCTGTGGATATTGTAATATAGTAATAATCCTGTATTTTCGTCAGCTGTACCATTCCTGCTATCTGTGCCGGTACGGGATAGCTGTCTTTTACTGTCAGAGTCTCCAGGTCAGCCCGTATGATCTTCTGATTATTATGTCCTGACACGAAAAGGAGTTCATCCCCCATAATGGTAAAGGATCTGACATATACCCCATATAGTTCCGGTATCTGTAATGTCTTTTCTATATATAATTCCTGACTCCCGGAATCTTTCTTCAGATAAAACATTTCTCCTGTTATGGAGCTCCACGCCAGGAACTGCTTGTTCTGCGCATCATACTGCACATAATGGGGCTTCATGCCAATGTTCTCAAAGACTGTACCCTTGGTATAGCCCTCTTCTTCTCTGTGAAAAGACAACAACCTGTTATTCTCCGTATCATCAATCAGTATAATATCCCCATCCCCGGCTATTGTGTGTGCATAGTGTACTTCATCTGTCAGCACCTGCCAGGAGGTCAACGGGTCTGTCAGATTATCATGGTACAGAATCTGATCATGATAGCAGTCTGCAAGATAGTAGGTATCTCCAATTCTGGTCAGATAAGTTGCCACATTCAGGGTATCGTAAGTATTATTCCTAACCATTACTGCTTCTCTCTCCCCTGATGCTGTCTGCGTCTGCTCTTCCACCGGGAAATTCTCTACAGGAAGCGCCGCCGCTGTATTCCCACACCCCACTGCACTTGTCATAATAAATATCGCCAAACCTATATAATATCTCTTCAATTTTAAATTCCTTTCTTCTAGGTACGCCACAGTGCATGGTAGTTCGGTTCTTTTGCCACGTACATGATGTAAGAATTTCTAAGAACTGCATCGCAAATGCTTACCATACAAGCCGGGCGCAAAACTCGCCCTTTGGGCTCAGACAGTTGCGCCTGGCTTGCAAGCATTTGTGCTTTGTTCTAAGAAATACTAAACATCATTCCCTAAGCTGCATTCACCGAACTATCATGAGCTGTGGCTGTATATAGAAATTTTTCCATTTTGCTGAATAAGCTTTAGACAGCATCCGCTCTCTGACGGTTGGCTTCTGAAAACCTTAGGAATGGCTGTTAGTACTTCTTAGCAGCAAAAAAGAAATGCTGGCAAGTCCGAGCCGTTGTTTGAGCCATAGGCGAGTTTTAGGCGCAGGACTTGTAATAAAAGCATTTCTTTCGCAGGTGCTTAGAAGTCCTTACAGCCTTGACGTGTTTTCAAAAGCCAACCGCCAGAGAAGGATGCGTGCCTTTTTATTATACAGTAAAAAGGAGGGCTTGTGGGAAAAGATAGGAGATACTCCAAATTTTTCCAGATGCAGGAAGTAAATTTCTGTAAATTGTCATAAATTTGGACACAATTTGAATTTGTATTAGTACAACTTCACAAATATTTTCTACTTAATTCAGTAAATAATATCGAATTATGAACAAATTATGAATGTGTTGTAAATATAAAGTTAATGTAAAATGAATAAAATTTAAATATATCTATTGACGTTTCATGAAAAATGGGTATAATAATGAACTTGTAAACGACAACAGTGTTGATCAGTTCATCTGATCACATTCTGGTATAGCGTTTGTACATAAACGATATACAAGTTTAATAAGGGAGAAATTATTATGAAGAAAACAGTTTTAGCAACAATTATGAGTCTTACATTAGGTGCAGCAATGCTTACAGCTTGCGGTTCTACAGCAGAAGATACAGCAGCTACAGAAGCTACTACAGTAGTAGTTGAAGAAGCTACAACTACAGAAGCTGCTACAACAGAAGCTGCAACAACAGAAGAAGCTACTACAGAAGCTACAACAACAGAAGAAGCTACTACTACAGAAGCTGCAACAACAGAAGAAGCTACTACTACAGAGGAAGCTGCTACAACAGAAGAAGCTACTACAGAGGAAGCTACAACAGCTGCAGCTGCTAACTAATTATAGTAATTACCAGTTTCTGACGCTGGTCTATAAATGAGATATCATCCTCAATTGATATCATAAACAAGAACCCCGTGGCGATTGCCGCGGGGTTCGCGTTTTGTATTACCTTTATCTTTGAATCAATACCATTACGTCTGTAATCTGATTATTGTATAACATGACATTGCCGATTTCATTGACAATTGTTGTACCTATTCTCCTGTTCCCTTTTAAAATCCCGTTACGTAAGTTCTACAAATTCATCAATCATATCAGCAAAGGACTTCAGACTTTCTCTCCAGAAATCCTTACTGGTCAGATCTATTCCTACTACTGCTGCGGTATCTTCCACACTCATTACAGTCGTAGCATGAAGGAACTTATTATATTTAGGCAGGAACGCCTCTCCTTCCTTCAAATACATGGAATACAGTCCCATGGCTAACATGGCACCAAATGCATAAGGGAAATTATAGTAACTCAATGCTTCTGAATAATAATGTCCTTTGCATGCCCACATATATGGGTGCATATATTCAGGATCAAGTCCATCTCCATATGCCTTTTTCTGGGCATCCAGCATCATAGCCTTCAAGTCCTCCGGCATCAGGAATCTGTCTTCACATGCATTGAATACACTGTCTTCAAACAGGAATCTGGAATAAATATCGCAGATTACCTGAGTTGTATTCATCAGGATATTATCCAGCAATGCCAGCTTCTCTTCTCCTGTGGCTTTTGCAATTGCAAGGCAGGTAATGTGTGTCTCATTAAAAGTAGAAGCCGTCTCTGCTACCTGCATCGGATAATCACGATTTAAAATTCTGTGATCACATGTCTGTGTGCCATGGTATGCGTGTCCCAGCTCATGAGCCAGCGTGTCTACTGCATCAAAGGAACCATTGAAGTTTGTCAGGATTCTGCTCTGTCCTGCGTGGGAAACCTCACAGCAGAAAGCTCCGCCAACTTTACCTTCTCTTGGATAAAAGTCAATCCATTCCTCATCAAATGCACGCTCCATCATATCTGCCATATCCTTGGAGAACTGTCCAAAGCTGTCTAACAGGCACTGCTTCGTCTCTTCCAGCGTATATTTCTTATCATTCCTGCCAAGAGGCGCCAGCATCTCAAACCATGGCAGGCCATTATGATATCCCAGGTATTCTGCCTTGGCTCTCATGTACTTATGGAATACCGGTAAATATTCCTGCATAGCCCCAAACATGGCATCCAGGGTCTCACGCTTCATATTAGACTGGTCTAACGTCATTGTCAGTGCTGAATCATAACCTCTCTCCTGCGCCAGCATACGCACCTGACTCTTGATATTGTTAAGTGCATACGCAATGGAACCTTCAATCTTTGCATAAGAAGCAAGCTCTGCCTCATAGGCCTTCTTACGAACTGCCCCGTCCGGATCATTTGCAAGATTTCTGACTGCCGGCAAAATAATCTGTTCCCCATCATAATCCACCTTCAAAGTAGATGTCAGATAGTCAAACAGTCTGCTCCATGCATTGCCGCCGGACAGATTCATCCTAGAAATCATGGCTTCCATCTCATCTGAGAAAAGATGTACGGCATTTTTCTTCGTATTTCTCAGTAAAAAGGCATACTCTGTCAGCAGCGGATGCGCTGTGATACATGCCTCAAGGTCTGCTACTCCTGCTATATACTTATCCATGGCTGACTGTGCCTTGGCTGTAGATGCATTGATCTTATCCAGTCTGCCGATGTGATCCAGTGTCTTACCATCTGTTGTGTCCACGGAATTGCGAAGTGCCAGATATTCGTTGAGTTTGAAAAGCACCTTGGCATACGCTTCCTTTGCTTCCAGTACAGTTACAAGCCCCTGCACATCATCCTGCTCTCTTGCCTGCCCCAATGCAGTCTCCAGCGCCTGTGCATTCTTCTGCAAAAGCTCAAAATCTTCTGCAAATGCTGGATCTTCATATCCTTTATAATATACTTCTAATGACCACTCTGTGTTCATAAATCATAAACCGCCTTTCTGTTTCTGTCTCTTACTCAGTGTATCATGTCCTTATGTACGTGTCAAAGAAAGTGTCTCCTTTACTGAGTATTTTCAATCTTTCTGCGGATTTTTAACATTTGTTTATCAATCTTGCGGATCGACTTGGAGCATTTTAGGAATTCCTCTTCACACTCTTCTATATTGAGATTATTAGTCTTGTATACAAAATGATGTTCAATATCTGACCAGAAATCCATTGCCTGCGTCCTTATCTGTGTCTCCACCTTGACCATCTGCTCTCCTACAGGTATTTTCATGATCAGGTGCAGACTCTGATATCCGCTTGCCTTTGGCTTTTTCACATAATCCTTCACCTTAATGAACTCATATCCCGGCGTTGTTCTCAGCATCTCCATGACCTGATACATATCATCCAGAAAATAGCATACTGCCCGTACTCCGGCGATATCATTCAGTTTCTCGGCTGCGAGTTCCACATCTGCAGCATAACCCTTATCCAGCATTTTATTAAGACAGCTATCCGGCGTTTTCACCCTCCAGGTAATCTCCTTTATACAAATCCAGCCCCTCTGGTTTGACATTTCTTCATTAATTATCTGAAGTCTTTTCTGTACCTGCATGCACGCCTTCTCGTATGGCTCCCTGCGTGACTGCTTCCCCCACTCCTCTATGAATTTCGCATATGTATCTATAAGCATTTCCAAGAAATCATCCCCTCACTAACACTCATTATATCATGAACTTCGTTCGCTAATGAACCCAGAAAAACAAATGTCTGCTTCGCAGCCGCTTGTTTTTCCTTGAGGTTCATTATATCACACAACTTCATGTTTAAATGTAAATTCTATGTACAATTTATGTAAAAGCATTGGTTCCTGTATAATGAATTTTTACATTTGAGTACGAGTTATTACATTTGGCTTGCTTCTCCCTACTGCTTCA
>ERZ860076.436-NODE-436-length-27436-cov-2.975202_pt1 | contig 27436 bp, 29 predicted proteins | sample MGYA00509982_ERZ860076 | MGnify/ENA primary metagenome ERZ860076 (study PRJEB30046, sample SAMN00715193) | human gut metagenome | study: EMG produced TPA metagenomics assembly of the A metagenome-wide association study of gut microbiota in type 2... | reverse complement strand
ACTTTATCCAATAAGGGAGAAAAAGCCCTGAGAGGCGAAATAAAAGCGGTCTGGGAGAGGGAATTCAAGCTGAAGTCCAACTCGTATCGGCCAAGTGACAAAAAAGAAGGTGCTATTAATGATGATCAGTGGAGAGATGAAGTAGGCCGTGTATCGGTTAATGTTCCGGTAGGAACCCGTTTTTGGAAGGGAATTATGAGTTGCCAGTTTCCGGAAAGGCGATTAGAACCTAAGCATGGAGGTATTGGATATGCAAGCCCTATTATACACTTGTACTGGAAAGCTGAAGGTTCTGGTGAATGGGTTTTACTTCGTTGTGATGCTGATTATTTATTCAATCGCAATTACGGTGAAGGATACATATGGGATGAAACAACGAATTTTATAAGAATAATGCCCCAAAGTTGGCAACAAAAATAGAAAATATGACAATATTTACAACAGATAATCAACTGAAGTAAGCAAAATATAATGTAATTCATTTGGCATAAAATGAATTTAAGGTGGAGAAGTCCCCGCTGCAGTGATGCACCGGGGCTTCATTATTTATGATGATTTATGGCATGGCACTCTTTTACTTAAAGAGAGTGCGTCAAAACTTACCTTTTATGCCTTCTATCGTCGTTGCAACCTCCTGTCTTGCTATTTACTACTTCCAGGCGGCCGGTACAGCACTGTAATTAGAGGCCTTATTGCAATTTTTCGCAAATGCATTATAAGTCTTTATTTTGGGATAGAGGGAGGTATTCCACATTTCCGGCAAAGATGTTATCCAGGAACAGTTCTCAAAGCAAGAGGATACATTTTCAATCGCCCTGCAATTCTCAAAAACATTACCGGGTACAGTAGTAACATGGGACTGCCGGAAAGTTCCCCTGAAAAAAGTCGCCTTTACGCATTTTGCGAATAAACGTTCGGGGACCGTACTTATGTTCAGCAGCTCAAAAGTGGAAGCAAACTCTTGCGCATTTACGCAATCATCAAACAATCCTGCCGGAATTGATAAAATATTAGGTATAGCCGAGAAGGTAGAATTAAACTTTACGGCAGAGGAACATCCCCTGAATGTATTGGCAGGAATAGAATTTAGGGCTGTGTAATGGAATGCTAAAGAGAAATCAGTGCATTTATCAAAGCCTTCAAACAATCCATTATAAATGGTATGCAAATTTGTACATTGATCAAAAATATTAGCGCAGGTTGTCACTCTTCCTTTACAACTTTCAAACAAATCACATTCTATGCTTTCCAATGATTTCATTCCGCTAAAAGCATTCTCCAGTGACGTTACACAACTTATATCAATCGTGTTCTTTAAAATAGACTTTGCCGGACAGGGATTTGTATACTGAAGATCACTGTTACGTGTACCTCTAAATGAAAAAGCAGTAGCAGTCGGTCCCTTGATTGTAACAGTGTACTCCCCATCTGCTGAGTATGTATGGTAACTGCCTGGATATTGGGTATATCCGGGAGCACGAAGGTCTACCTCTTGGGCTACTGTACCATCTCCATAATCGATAATATAAGGACCGGAACCCAGAACCGGCATCGGTACAATTTTATTTGCACTGGCACGTACGGTAAATACCAACTCAGCGCCGGATTTAAAGTTTGCAGTAATCGTACTGTTATCATTATGCAGGGTCGCGGTGGTAGCCGGGCTGCCAGGATTCTCAATCGTTACATCACCTTGGGTAACTGTCCAACCGGCAAATTCATATCCGCTGTCCGGGGTGGCCGTAATGCTGATCGGTTTCTCCACCCGGTAGCTGTTTGTGCCGGATGGGGATACCGAGCCTCCGGTTCCGGCATTCACAGTCAGATCACGCTTCTTTTCTTTGAAGCCACAACGAAATTTATGATCCTGACCACCTAATGGAACTTTGAATTCAGATGTTGAACTTTGTGCATAATCATATCTGTTGGGCTCACTTTCCGGACCGCCATAAAAATAATTAACTTCATAGCCGGCATCAGGATAAGCAGCAACTGTCGGTCTTGCATCTCCATTATACAACCCTGCTCCGGTTGCATAGCCCCCCTCGAAATCCACTCTTCCGTCCGAGGATCTGGTTACCGGGCCTATCATCCCTTCTCCCTCGATGATGATACGCGTATCACCGGTAGGGGTTGGTTTGTTGTTATCCAACTCCTGTTCCGCCACTTCTTTCTGGCAGCCTGTAAACATGGTCACCATTGCGCCCAACAGTAAAAATCTTACTTTTTTCATAATGAATCGTTTTTTAATGTTTGTTATAATTGTATGTATCATACTCTTTTTCTTTAGGCGTATCCAATACATCGGCATCGATACGGGCTTCAACCGTTGCATGTAATACGAAATTATTTCCAAAGTAATACGTATTACGCCTCCTGCTGAACCTTATCTCGGCTCCCATCAGGCGGAGCTCCTCCAGATAATTGTTGATTGTCCGCCTGCTTACCCGCAGCAAGGAGGCCAGTTCGTCCAGGCTTCCGGTCCTTTCCATCCGGATCAGCCGGTACACCCGGTTGATCCTCTCTATATAGCTGATAACTGAAAGGGTGGTCATAATCCATCCTCCTGTCCGGTTGATTCCAGGAACTTGCGGAAATATCTCTCTTCCAGGTACAGGCATTTCATCAGCTCCGCTTTTCCTTCCCGTTCATACTTCTGCCGCAGCAGGGGAAAATCCGTCGAATAGAGGTACCATCTGATCAACCCTTTCGCCTTACTGTCGAGAACCGTCGTATCCGTCCCTTCCATCGCGTATTCCAGGGAAAAGAAATATAGGTTCTTCAGTCCGTATTTCTCAAGGAAGGCAAGGTCTTTCGGGCAGGCCTTCAGCCCGTCCAATGCGATACACTTCAGTACCAGCTGTTCTATTTCCTGTTCAATCGTCATAGCCATACCAGTATGGTTTTATAGGTTTACCGTTTTTTCTGATTTCATAATGCAGGTGGTAGCCCGTACTCTTTCCCGTGCTTCCCGCAAACGCGATTACAGCCCCTCTGTCGACTTTTTGACCTTCTGTGGTGTAATACGCGGCTAAGTGAGCGTACAGCGTTTCAAAGCCATAAGAATGGCGTATAATGACACATCTTCCGTACCCCCCTTTCCTTCCCGCGAAAGAAACCGTTCCCGAGGCGGTGGCGTAAACCGGGGCTGCCAGCTCCACGCCCATGTCAATACCTGAATGGAAACTGCGTTTGCCGGTTATGGGATGGATCCGGATGCCAAAGCCGCTGCTCTTCCTGAACCTGTCTTTCAGGGGACAGGCGAGCGGGAGCTTGTCGGACACTCCGTACCGGGAGAGTATATCCCGGTAGCTTTCCAGTGTCTCCAGGCGTTCGCACCTTTCCAGTGCCTTGTCGAGTAGTTCCTTTCCGCCGTTTGAGCCATTGAAGGGGAGGCAGAAAAGCAATAGGGGCAGCAGTAGTTTCATCGGGCTATCCTCCTTAATATTTTGTCGGCTTCATCCTCCGTTTCCTGTTGCTTTCTGCTTCTGAATACCTCCTCTGCTGTCAGCAGCGACTTGTTCTTCAGCTTGTACAGGAAATGCCGGCCGCCGTTCCTCTCCTGGATCTCGATGATAAGCCGTTTCTTATCCGGGATGGTGAACTTGTTCATGGCCACAGTGAATGTCCGGCTCTCATGCGCCGGTATCTCTTCCGGATAATCGAAAGTGAACAGGATGTTCTGCTCGAGCTGCTGCACCGCCGTTTTTTTGCGGATCTTGGCATCCTGGATATAGAAGCGCATGAAATCCGTCGTATAGCCGATCTGTGTACGGTTTGTCAGTGTCATGCGCAGCAGCAGGACATCCCCGTCGATGAAGATATTTCCGACTTGGAACTCCATGCCGGAATTCTTGTCCCTGAGTCCCAGATCCAGCGGGGCACGTTTCGCGACAGCCTCCCTGATCCTTTCCTTCTGCCCGTAAGAGCGTTCCTTCTCGTCAAGTATGGCCACCCTCTGGGTATCCTCCTTGTCGATGACGAAGCTGAAACGCTCCGGAGCGGGCACATAGCGCAGGTCGAAAGTGTAGAACTTTCCCCCTTCAAGCACGACCGATATGTTCGTATCCTCCTTATAGGGCTGGACGGCTTTTACGGCCAGGATGTTATCCACTCCCTCGGCCTTGTCCACCTCCACGTTCGTGCTTCCGTAATCCACATAGGTGATACCGGCAGGGAAGATCAGGAACAGCTGTTTTTCTTTTCCTACCGGCAGCGTATGCGGTGCGGGAGCTTCCCCGCCTATACGCACATAACTCCGGGCCGGATGTGCGTTGTAACTGATGGAGTACGAATAGAATTTTGTATCGGCCGTTACCACCGACAAGGTTGTTTCCCCCGGGAAATTCTCTTCCGCCGCTTTCAGGCGTATGATCCCCGGGCAATTGGCCACCTTCTCACCGATGACATAATCCCCCCCGATGCTGTAATACTTCACCTCGGTAGGGAAGATCAGGTGCAAGGTCTTTTCATACCCGATCTGCAGGGGGACTGCGGTGAGTTCCTCGATCTTCTGCGCTCTCCCTGAAAGGAAAAACAGCAGAAGCAGGGTGGTGATGTAAATTTTGTTTGGTTTCATATTAAATTTTACTTCAATATTTATATTATTAAAAGCTGTTTATTACTTTTGCAATCAATTAAGCATTCACCATAAAAAACATTATGCCCACAAATTATAATCAGTTATTGAAAGACCTTGAAATAGGCTCCGTTTATATCAAGATCTTTATCTGCTTTTTGGGATGTACTTTCATGTTATATCCAGTCTTGTTTTATTTCACCCATTTCTTCCGAGAGCTTTCCGTATATGAGCAGATATTTTTCGCATTAGGCAGTTCCGCTTTATATACCGGATTGGGAGTTCCGCTTTCAATTACAAGTGCCATAAGATATCCGGGAGTATTCTATCTTCCTTTAATGCTACTGTCAGTTTCGGTAATAGCAACTATTTACATAGTCTTCTTTATGGCCAGGAGTTATGATCCTCTTACGACATTATTATGGATCCTGCCTACAAGCTACCTGCTCAATTTGATTACAGGTGTCATTTCTATCTTGAGGGAGAAAAAATATCCTAAGACTGAGATGTATTATTGACTTCTTTTTATTTTCCGCATAGCCTTCTCTACAAAAGCCCCGATCCTGAGAATGACATTTTCCAGTTTCCCAGAGAACAGGAGTAGGATATATCCATTCAAGCAGATAACCAAAAGGGCAGAGGCTGCATAGTACCAGAATTTTTCCATATTTGTTCAAATTTCAGTTTGTATATTACAGGATTTCACTTCTTGATTATCGGATATCTTTGTAGAGAAAGCCTCCAAACTTGCGGAGTAACTGATGATTTTCAGGTATGCCGGGTCGGCCACGTCTGAAATCCAGTGGGCCTGGCGTATCAGCAGCTCGACTCTGAGGGGTATGCCATCCGGTTGTAATTCCGGCAATCCCGGTAATCCGGTCATGTCCGGAATAAAGTATTGGCCTGTGGATGGTTCCTCAAGACATAAGCCGGTCTGTCCGCCCTCCTGTGGCACTATCCATGCGGGAAAGCATGCTTCCGGTTCATATTCCGACTGTTCTATACCGGCATCGTTTGCTCCCGGATACCGGAGCCGTATCCGGTACCGTACTGATATCTCAGGCTTTGAACGAATCCACGGATACTGTACATCCCAGTCATAAATCTGATGAAAGGGGGAGATATCGGAGGAAAGCAGTTTTCCCGGAACATATTTCCCATCTTCAGTAAAATGTATCCGGTCATTCGCATATAGGACAGCTTTCTCCCCTGCGGTGAACATAATCCACACAAGCACCCCTTCTTTCATCAAGTTGCTTTTTCTGTCTGCCCTCTTTTTGATATCCTCCGAATATTCGGGATGTTCAAGAAGAGGACTTGCCTTCCGTATCAGCATTTCAACTTTTACGGGTACACTGTCCGGTTGCAGGTCAGGCAGTCCCGGTATTCCGACCATATCCGGAATGGCACATATTCCGGTGGAAGGTTCCTGAAGGAACAGACTGATCCGTCCGGTTTTCTCTCCTGCGATCCACGCGGGAAAGCACATTTCCGGCTCATATTCCGATTGCTTTACTGCACTGTCCTCAGTTCCCGGATATCGGAGGCGCATCCTGATCCGTATCCAAACTCCGATTTCTGAAAGAGAAAGAAAACTGTAAGCGTTATCCGGTGTGAGGATTTCATGCAGTACGGGTACATCAGGGGACAATAATCTCCCGTGGCCGATCTTCCCATTCTCAGCATGTATTTCGTTATCCATACGCAGGGCTGCTTTTCCTTCCCCGGTAAATACGGTCCACAGGATGACACCTTCTTTCATCAGGTTGCCTCTAAGTTCTTTTTTATCAGTCATATTTGAGCTTTTTAAGTTGTTATTCTTATCATCCGTCACTTTATCTTTATTTCGTTTCTTTCTCAGTGGCGTATCCCAAAACCAGGAGATAATAAAAAGAGCCCCCATAACCCACCATATTGTGGATGGCCATTGTTTTATTGTATCTATAATTTCCTGTATTGTTTCCATATCACATCGTTTTTAAATTCTTTATTTGATCAAACTCCTTCAGGAACCGGGCTACATCGCCGCCATCGGACAGATTCCGTCAAACAGGCTCTGATTTTTTCATTCTGGAGTTTTCTTGTTAAATATCATTACTACAAACGCCACAAACACAAGGCACATTACAATCATCAGGAAATCTCCATATTCACTCTTCATGAAGTCAATGATTCTACTTATAAATTCTTCCATTGTATAATTTTTGTTTTTAGTTGTTGTTTACTTTTCAGGTTCCGGACCATTATCCGGGACTTTTTCTTCTCCATCCACAGATGCCTTTTCATCACTTCTTTGCCCTGACTGTTTGTGGCATGAAGCATAAAGAGGAGCTATCACTATAAGTATCCATGCAATTCCCATTATAATGCAGCATAATATCCGGCCCAGGTAATCCACTTTTTCCCAAATAGTTTCCATATCACATCGTTTTTAGGTTCTTTATCTGATCAAATTCCTTCAGGATCCGGGCAGCATCTGCTGTCATCGGACAGCCCCGACAGGCTCTTTCTTTCCTCACTCTTCCGGCTGCCTGAGCAGTATGCGGTAGTTGGTCTTGATTGTCACCTTTACCTTCCGGATATTCTTGCTTGCTGCCGACTTGGTGGCGTTGATGACGCTGTTGGCCGCGCCTGCCACGAGCTGGCTTCCCATATCGAATCCTCCGGAGATATTGGTGTTCGCACCGCTTATTCCCGCCGCTCCGGCTTCCTGTGCTGTCTCCGCCTTCACATTGCCCGGTACATAGATTCCTTGTATTGCGTCCTCGGAATAAACCTGCTTTTCAAAGGGAAGTATGTTTCCACCCAGGTTTACCGAGGTGATCTTTACCAGAACGCGCTCCCCGTCGATGCCCGTCACCTCCCCGAATACGGGAGTCCCTTTACGGATGCGCTGCCCGTCATCGGTCAGGCAATTCTCGGCCAGCTGCATCTTGAGGGTGGAACCGACCATAACGGTCTGTGTGGAGTGCACGAATGCCTTGATGACATTCCGCTCTTCCTGCCTGACGAGCCGGACCGTGTTGAATCCCCTGCGGGTCGGTGCCCGGGGCACACTATCCATGGCTTTGCGCTGCCCGGGCCGTACTTCCTCTTCCTTCTTTTCCTGCAAGGCAGGTTTTTCCTTTCCCCTGGAAGCAACCGGCTGTTGTACCGGGACCGTAATTCCCGCTCCGAGCTCCCGCTCGTTATCCCGGATCAGCTCCTGTATGCGCCGGATCTCCCTTTCATTCCCGGCCGTATCCGCAGGCTCCTCCGTTACCGGGTCGAAACCTGAAAGGGAAGCGGATTTGCTTGTGTTCTCTTTCCCGACTTTCTGGAGCATGTCATCCAGAGTAAAGCTATCCTTGATCCGGGTTCTGAGGATCACCTCACCCGTTTCCGGCTCCTTGCTCCCAGAGGCCGGCAGGCTGGCGATGAATGCCCACACCAGCAGGACAACTACAATCCCCAAGCCCGCCAGTATGGCTATTCTGCTTTTCCCGTCCCGTGTCATAAGAGCTCGTATTGCTGGTCATAGGTACGGAAGAAGAAACCGGACGTATTTTCCGGAAAGCGCGGAGTGGCATGGATAGCGGTACCCTCACTCACAATCCGTACTTTCCTGATGTCATCGCCATTAATAATGCTCAGGATGGAGGAGAACCTGACATGGTACTCCTCACCGTCGGCGCGTATGTCGATGATCTTTTCAAACTCCGTCTTGTAGACAACCCCGAGTTCCAGCGCATCGCCATAGGCACGGTCCGCCTGGTATTTGGCAAATACGGTATTTGCGTCCGGCTTATTGACCAGGAACAGGGCACGGGCACGGTTCTCCTGAAGGGAGAGCCTGTCGAAGCTGTTCAGGAAATAGGCCGTGCGGCGGCAGTGACCTTTCAGGAGGCTTTCATACAAGAGGTCCTGCCGCATGGACTTGAAATGGACGAACTCCCCGCCTTCGTTGACCACCAGGATCTTGTTCATCGCATTGTTCACCACGCTGTGCGCGAAGAACAGGACCATCGCGATGGTCACCCCGCAGAAAATGAATACCAGCCTGGTGCGCAGCGTATAGCTCTTCCTGGCTTCGGCCAGGCCGGAGAAATCCTTGAGTATGCTTTGTATATTGAGTATGCTTTTGGTTGCTTTCATGAAAGTTTCATTATATAATTTATAACCATTTGTTTACTGTGGCCTTTACCGTGCCGAGCATCGTAAGCTTGAGCAGGAAAGAAAAAATGACCATCAGCAGCACCGACCAGGACCTTTGCAGGACATAGTTCGTGACGATCAGGTCCGAGAAAACGCTGGCAAGGATAAACCCCGGATAGAGCATGTAGCATCCCAGCATCTGCTTGACCCATGTGTAGAAGGAACTGCGTGTGTCCTTATTGTACAGGCAGGCTATCGCTATGGGAGAAATGATCTCGAGCAGGAGCAGTATCAGGTAACGGGTACAGAGGAACAGCAGCATGATGTAATCGTAGGCCACTCCGAAGAGACTGCCTATCGTTCCCGAGATAAGGGACCATTTCAGGGTATCGAGCCCGTTGACGGCTATGTCGGTGATGTCCCCGTTCATCAGCTCGTCCAGCATGGCACTGATCGGATCTTTCCAGATATTGTGCGGGTTATATACCCCACCGTTGGCGAGTGACTTCATCAGCTCGTCGGCGCCATAGGCCAGCACCGTCTCGAGCGTTCCCAGCAGCACGGGCATGATGCAGATCAGGCCTATGCAGAAGATGTACTCCCGTCCCAGCTCGTAGAAGTGCTTGGCGTTGAAGCCTTTTCCCTCATTGATCATCTCCTTGATAATTCCCACGAGCTTGAAGACGAAAGTCGTTATGACAAACCCGGCGACAAGCGCGTAGAACCCTTCTATGACTACCATACCCTTTATCTGCAGGTACGCGGCGTTCAGATTTCCGTATGCTTCTTCCATTCCTCTTACCTCAATGCCCTTTTGAGCCGTTCGTACTGGTTTATTACCTGGGAGATCCTGGCTATTTTCCTTTCCTCCTCAAGGGTCTGTTTCTCTATGTTCTGCAGGGTGGACAACCGCTCGGCGTCATTCATCCTCACGCTTGTGGAGAGGATCGTTCTCGAGAGCTGTATCAGGCGCCTGTTACCGGCCATGATCTGTTCAATACTGCCGGTGAGTGTCTGCAGTGTCGAGGAGTTCAGCTGCTTCCCGCTGAGCAGATCGACGCATTTTTGGGAGAGCCTTGCCTGGCGTTCGATAATATACCGGGTCGTCTCACAGTCCGACACCACGGAGTTGACCTTGCGCATCATGTCCAGGCTCTCGTCCAGCAGCTTCTTCTGCTGCTGAAGGTAACCGACCTGCTTTTGCAGTTCCTTGAAGTTCTTAAGGTTCTGGCTTAAATTGCCGGCATCCGTCACGGCCCATTGTGCCGATGCGGTGGCTGCCGTCATCATCACGATTAAGGATAAAAATAATTTCTTCATACGTTTCTTGTTTTAATGTTCGTTCATATATTCTTCGATGGCCTCCTGCATGGACTTTCCGCTGCCGGTTTTGTCCTCGAGGTCCGACCAGATCTCGCCTTCCGTCTGGAAAGCGAGGAACTTCTCCCTGGAGAACTCCAGGCGGGTAACCGTCGCGTAATTCTCACCCATGCGCATGAAGCATTCCGAGTAGGGACGGGAACAGGAGAAGTTGTTCCGCATGGATTTCATCAGGGCTATCTGCCCGGCCTGCGTCAGCTTGAATTTGTCAATGATGCTCCGGTAGATGACCTCCTTGGTAGGCAATACGAACAGCATGTCCGTGTTGCCGATGATGTTTTTCGTGTTCTCGTCATCGGGCAGCTGGTCAGGGGTCTGTACAATGGTATATACGGCCCCGTTCTCCTTGCGGATCTTCTGGTAGCAGAAGGCCACGGAGCTGTGTATGCCGCTGCCTGTGGCCGTATCCACCATCTGCGCGGTTTCGGCATACTCGTCGAAAATCAGTATGCCGCGCTTTCTCCTGTCACTGAGCAGCTTTTTCTGGATGACGGTGAATATCATGCTCATGACCAGGTTTGAAAGGAACCTGTCCTGCTTGATCCGCGTAAGCTCGAACACGATGAACTTCTTTCCGGAGAAATCGATCTTCATATCCTTGCAGACATTCTCATACCGCTGCCCGGGCATGAATTCCCCGCAGTTCAGTTTGAAAGACTCAATGGTGAAATACGTACCGGGGATATGTTTTCTCTCGAGGATCTCATTGTAATTGTCTATGACGTAATTATAGAAACTCTCAAAGTTATGCCCTTGCCGGACATGTTCGTAATAGTCCTGGATAAACCGTGTCAGGGCGACTTCCTTCTCCGACTCGTCCTTGGTGAACATGTGCTTCCAGTATCGCTGTACGATGCCGGAGAGCGTTTCCAGGTCATTATTGTCCGGTTCCCCTCCCTGCAGGTCAAACGGGTTGATCCCCAGGGGAGTCTTGCCGTCATAGTCCACATGCAGGGAGATATCCGGATAGAGCTTGCACAGCTGGCTGAATGAGTTTCCGAACTCCACGACGATGGTCGTATAGTCCTGCTCGATCAGCTGCTGCGTGAAATTCAGGGTGAAGGCTGATTTTCCCCCGCCCGTGCCGGCAATGACCATCCCGTTTCGGGCATTCACCCTTTTTTTCGCCGCGTCCCAGATATCCTTTCGCAGGGGCACCTGGTACATCCTGTCATGCACGTAGATCCCTTCGGCGTCATTGCTGAACTTGCTGCACTGGAGAAAGAAACAGAGCGCTATGGGCAGGGTGGTGAGGAAAAGATATTCCACCGGCATCAGGCTGATCTGTCCGGGGACACAGGCGAAGTGCATCCTTGCCAGGTTCCCGTAGCCCGGTATGTAATATTTGAACCGGTTCAGGTTCAATATTTCCCTGATCCTTTTGTCAGCCTTCTCCAGTTCGGTATCCGACCCGTCGAAGACACAGACCGAAAAGAAGGAGCGCACCAGCATCTGGTTCTCCTCGAGGATCTCTGTCTGGAGCTTGTCCAGCTCTTTAAATTCCCTTTCGATGCCCTTGTTCATGGAAGAATTGCTCCCGTAAATGTCTATGTTGCGTGCGATCCGGGAGCGCAGCCTCTCGTTTCCCTCGAAATAGATGACCTGGTTGACGATGTGGTTGTAGGGAAGGTACATGCCTAACTGTTCCATCAGGGGATGGTACAGTTGTGAAGCGGCCGGCGGCAGCGACTCGTCCCTGACATAGGACTCGATGTTTCCTTCCGGAAGGAAGGTCTCGTCGCACACCGCATAGCAGCGCGCATGGTTCTTTCCCACATGCAGGCTCCCGTCGACGTGTATATCCACCACGGCGTCCGTATCACCGAACAGGCCGGAGTATGCGCGGGTGAATCCGGATATCCCTTCACAGGACATGGGCAGCACCGAGTTCCCGCGCATGTTCTGCAGGATGCTCACCGCATTGTCCACCCCTTCGAGAAAGGCTTCCAGCTTTCTGTAGTCTTCCCTGTGCAGATGTTCCTTATAGGCCAGGGGTGAGGATACATACGCCTTTTCCAGGCTTTTCAGCCCTGCAAGTACAAAGTGCAGGATACAGGTGTGGTCGATGTACAGGCGTCCTTCAAAGTGGCGCGCGTCGGCACGGTCCAGGAAAGAGCCGGTGCCTTTGCCCGGGTGGTACTCTTTTTTAAGGAACACGTCCTGTTTGTGTACGTAGGTACCGTCGGGCATGTGCCTGAAGGCTTCCCGGTACATCCCGTCCCTTTCGTCGATCTCTTCCGGGGAAAGGGAATAGCACTCCGGCTGCCGGAGCTCGAACGGGATACATATGCTGCCGCTCCGGGTCAGGATCACGCTTTGTCCATCGGACTCGCTGATAATGTCAAGTATGCTGTATGCCTCTTCCTCTTTCATCTTGTTTCTTCTTCAGAAGTTGTCTGTTTATGGTTAAGTTACTCACGGTCATGCCGTACTTCGATTCCCTGAATTTCGTTGGCCGTGCCTTTTTCCTGAGTTTGTGCCCCAGTACCGGCAGCAGCGGCAGCGAGACCGAAAGGACCAGTAACGTCAGGGTCCAGTCACCGGTCATGATGCCTGTACGGACACTCAGGAAAAGCAGGACAAGCGCGGCGGCACAGCATCCCACAAAAATCCAGTAGTCCGATGAAAGGAAGCCCCGTATCATGCAGGGGCTTTCCAGTCCTTTCCTGACAGTGTACCTCATATGGTCAGTTTAATGCCGGATATCGCGGCTTTGGCCGCTGTTATCACGACTCCCGCAAGCAGGGAGAAACCCACATACCAGCCCAGGGCAAACAGGCCGTCCCTGCGTGTTCCCCGGTTCTCCTTGTCGATGATGTTATCCAACTGCTGGACCACCCCTAAGGCAAGCCCCACAAGCATACAGGCCAAAAAAATCGGCAGGGTGTAACCGTCCAGGATCTGGTTCATCGCGCCGCGGGCATCCTGTGCATATCCGCGCAGGGTGGACGCAAATAAAAAAGCGGACAGTAGAAATTTTCTTTTCATGATGGTTGCTTATTTTAGGGTTGTATGGTTCCGGTATAGTCTCCTCCCGTTTCCCAGGGACGGGCACTCACACCGGAGAGCATGAGTACCCCTTCTTTGCTCAGGGTCAACGCGTAATCGTATCTTTTACCGGCTTCAAAGGTGTTTGCCGGAAGATACCAGTCATAGGTCCGGTCCAGGTAGCGGATCTGCGCTTTCCTCTCTTCAAGCCTGCCTGGCAGGAGCAGCAGGATGTTCTCCTTGGAAGAAACGGTGCCGCTTCCCTCGTTTACGGACAATGTACCGCCTGTAAGGTCGTATGTGGCCTCTGTCGGTACGGCTTCCACATTCAGGCTGCACGCCCGGCTCCCGTCCACGGTAAAGGCCAGCAGGGAGAGCAGGTGCTTCATTTCGATACTCGCCCGGCGGTTCTGCCAGTCCAGACGCACTTCATCCGATGCCAGGTAATCCGTCTGGGGACTCAGGCTGACAGCCACTTCCTTTCCCGGGATACTCCGGAACGGGGAGAAAGCAAACAGCCGGCAGGTTTGCTGGGTAAGCGTCACCTGCGGAAAATTCCAGCTCTCCCCATAGGTCACATGCAACGGATTGCTGACACCGGTATATGAGCCTCCCGTTTCATCGAGCAGCACCATGCCGAAGTCCTTTACCGGAACATGGCCCGTATCCGTACCGGTACTGCGGCTGAAACAGTTTTCTATCTCAAGTCCCGCCTCTCCTGTCCCGGGGAGGGAGTCTTCCTTGCCGGAACAGCCCGTAAGGGCCGCCGGCAAAAGAAACATGACTATGTGTTTATACACTTTTATTTTCATTTTTTGCTATTCGTTTAATTAAGGATTGATATCAATTGAAGTTTTACCCTTCTGTCTGACGGTCAGTGTCAGTGTCTTTCCGCTTTCCGCCTGTGTAAGGGTCACGCTTCCGCTGCGGATCTCCTTGGTCGGATTCTCGTCATAGCTGACCGAGCTTCCCGATACGTGAATCCAGCTGTCACCCGATGCGCTCCAGGAAAGGTCCTTCCGGCTGTTACCCGCTATCTTATAGCTTGTAATGCTCAATGTAAATGAGCCTGAGCCTGCTTCCACGCGTTCACTGTGGGTCGTGCTTCCGTCCCCATAGCTGAAATAGTAGCTGACCGGAGCTGCTTCCTGACTGATGGTGACCGTTGCGGAACTACCGCCATGACTTGCCGTAAATACGCAGCTGCGCGTGGATGCCGTATTGTTCTCCGATACGCTCACCGTATTACCTGAAAGGAAAAATCCCTCCGTACCTCCGCTGATAGAGGGTGAGCCTCCCTGGAGAGTCTCTTTAACCCCATTGACGAATACGTCCCGTGAGGCGCCCGCACTGAGCGTCGAAGTCCCCCCTTTCCAAGAAATGGCGGAAGGATTGGCCGTCAGGGTAACTCTCCAGGATCCGTAATTCCGGTATTTGGGCTCGAGGGTACGGTCCGCAAGCACCTCAAAGCTGTATTGTGCGGTACCGGATACAATCCTTCCCCCTTCATACCAGCCGGCAAACTCATAGCCCGGCTTCACGCTCGCCGACACCGTACAGTTACTTCCCGTATTGTACAGTCCCGCACCTGTGGTGGTTCCTCCGGGTGCATAATCCAGGATGGTGACCTGTTTTTTGTAGTCCATCCGGTAATTATGTATTTTCCCCTCTTCGGTAACCATGTCGGAGGTTCCGCGTAGCTTTATGGGAGTGGTTCCCGTAAGGGACACATAGTTGGAGGAGGTCGTAAGCCTTTGTGCGGGGATGGTTACCCGAAACACTGTGGTTCCTCCCGCCTCCGAGTACTTGTACATCGTACAGTTTCCCTTGCTTTCATCCGTGCTGATTCCCCCGGTAAGAAGATTGAAACGGCTTGTACGTTTCACATTCTCCATCGTGGCTTCCCTCACACCGTCATTTCTATCGATCCTGACCTCTACGGTCGACATCCTGTGTTTGAAATTCAGTGGGACCGTGTAGTCCCGGATAGGATCGGTATAGGTCGCTGTCATGAAGTCCGCGGAAATCCAGCCCGCCTTTTCGTTCTGGTTGCCGGCGGTATGGGAGATCCCGGTTATATCGGTCTGCCCTGTCTTGAAAGGGTAATACACATAAAAATCAAGGTCGGTTCCTACCGTTACTATGATATTGTCCGCTTCCGCCTCCGGCTTGAATTTCTGTCCGTCATACGTATACTTGTTGTTCACCGCCCAGTACACGCCGGTCTTCGGTTCGATGGCGAATACGCCTATGGCATCGCCTGTCTCGAAACTGCCTTCCTGGCTGCTCCGCGTTTCCCCTTGCCCGGTCATGGCGGTAAATGTCACGATCCCGCTGCCCGGAATGGTTTCCTGCGGCCCGGTATCTTCCCGGCTGCAGGAAAAGGCCAACAGCAGAAGGAGACTGCAGACAATCGTTGTTATTGCTCTTACCATTATTCTCTTTTTTATGGGGGAACCGGAAGGCTCCCCCGCGGGTTAGTAATCTATTTGACCGGAACAAGGGTGATGTCTTCTTCAGTGGAAGTCCAGCCTTCTATGGTTACCGACTGTCCGTTCTCTCCTCCGATCTCCGCATCGTTGGAACGCATGGTGATCGAGTAGATGTATCTCTTTCCCGCCTCCCAGGTGATTTGCGGGATGGCATAGGTATAGGTTGCACCGTCGATCACCACTTCAAGCGACACCTCGCCCGCGGCCAGCGTCATCGGATAAATGGCTGCGGCATAATCCACCGCCTGCTGTCCCTGTGCCGGAACGGTCGTGTTCGGGCTCCAGGTCAGCTCCGTGCTGGTAGGTTGGAACGTAATTTTTCCCCCGTCGTTCAGGTTCATGGTTCCGGTAGTGGCGAACTTGGAGGCCGTTGCCTTGAGTTTGGCCGAGGTCAGGTTTCCGTCGTTATGGTACTCGGGTGAAACTTTCAGCCGCACCACAAACTGTGAAAGCGCATGCTTCATCGGAATCCTGGCATCGGTCTCGATTACGGATACCTGGTTGGTGCTTTTGCCCCACATGTAATCAACGGAGGTACCAACATTGATAGGAACCGGTATTTTGGTACCGTCCGTCACGGCCTGGTTATACGGATAATAGGCCCATATGGTGGCCTTGTCTACCAGCAGGTACACCGGGCTGGCCTGTGACCAGCCGTTCGCCTGCCTGGTCGACTTGTTGTTCTGGGCATCATAACGCGGGTAGGCGTCTCCCCAGCCGCTGGACTTGTACATGAACAGGCCCAGCGCGTCGCCTGCCGCCCAATCTGTCTTGGGATCGAAACCGGCCCTTGTTTCGGTGCTTTCGGAACTTACGGTAGGTACGATATTCAGCTGTGCCCCCGAATGCTCGCCGTCCGTCACTTGCCCATTAAAAATTTCTTCACTGTTGCTGCATGAAGCCAGCAGGCCTGCGGCCATTACCGCTGAAAGAAAAAAACTTGTTTTCATTTTCATCTGAAAAAAATAAATAATTAATTATAGTTTGGTAATTCTGTTTCCGGGATATCCTCCCAATCCGGAATGACAACCGGTTCTCCTATGGTCAGTTCCTTGCCGATGTGCAGGTCCAGTTCCAGAGAAAGTTCATCGCTGTCAAATCCCCGGAGATACGGGGTCAGGTCCACCTTCTGCTCTTCGTTGAATACCGAATCCTTCCCGTCCATTTCAATCTTTACCGAAAGGATATTCTCCGCTGCGGGGTTGAACCCGAAAGCGTACAGGCTTGTCTTCCACCGGTCGGTTTCCGGTTTACGCGAGAACAGGCTTGTGACACTTGCGTTTCCTGTCCTTTCCCGGGAGACAAGGTACCGGCCGGTGGAAATACCGGTGAGGGTACCTTGCAGGCCGGCCAGGGGAGTGATATTACCCGAGACGTTGATCCGGATATTCAGCCGTTGGACGAATGCGGACGGTGTTATGGGAACGCGCTTGGGCCTCTGGTACTCCAGGCGCTGGCTGAAACCGGCCGAACAGCAGAACTTCTGCACGCCGGAAATGTATACCTCGCCCTCCAGGGTATCTGTCCGTGCCATAAGGCGGGCCTCGTGATAATCCCGGATGTCGCTCACTTCATAATTCCCGGTATAAAATAGGAATTGGTATTCACCCTGTGGAATGCTTTGGCGCAGGGTATCCTGCGTAAATGTCATCTGTTCCCCGGAAGGAATATCCATACCGGAAGGGAATGCTATGATGTGCCTTTCCTCCGGTACGGGAGGTGTTTCCCGGATCCCGCTGAAATCACACCAGGCGACCAGCTCCCCGTTCCTGATACAGAAATCCTCGTTGAACCCGCAGCTGCTGAGAATGGCCGCAAGGACTGTAAAAGATATGAATCTGTTAGTATAGTTCATCTTTATATAAATTATAAGTTACTATCAGTTTGTTGATCTCCGGATCGAGCTTGCCCCTCCAGATCTTGGAGTCATCCTGGTCACAGGACCTGACATACATCTTCAGGGCTTCTTTCTCCCGTCCCAGACGGCTGTAGAGGATAGAGAGCAGGTAGTTCCTGTCAGAGGTATCCGGCTGTTTGAGCATGACATCCAGGGCACGGCTGTCATAGCCTAAGGACATCAGGCAGACCGCCGTATTGTAGTCCTCCCCGTAGAACTCTTCCAGCATGGACAGCGCCTGCTTGTATTGCCTGTTCTCGATCAGGCTGACCGCGTGCATGTAGGTACTGTCGATGACCGGCATCACAATCGTATCCTGGATCATATCCCGGCGGTGGAGGTGGAAATTGAATTCCACACAGCGCAGCAGCGGATAATACCTTTCCCGGATGCGTTTGTAGTCGGAAGCATATTCGCGCAGGGCATGTTCCCGGCTGTCGGGATTCTTCGTCTCTTTCAGGATACGTAAAATGCCGGCCTTGTTTGCCAGGCTGTCATCTGAAAGGACCAGTTCGTGCAGCCTGCTCCAATCCTCACCGGTCCAGCGGGGACGGAAAAGCGTATCGACCCCTTCCCGGTCTTCCGTGCGTGCAGCAAGGTATTTCTTCAGCTCCAGCGCACGTTCCCTGGAAAGGAAAAGGTTCATTTCGGAACTGCCCTCGGGGGATGAAGTGGCCGTCATGCGGATGCTGTCTATGAGGAACTCTCCCGTATAATTGATTCCACGGATGGTCTCGAACACCTTGTCGATCTCAGCCTTGTTGTTCCCGGTCTTTTCATCGAACCCGGTACTTCCGCTCTTATAGGTCACATAGGCCCGCAGGCTGACTTCATCCTTCCGGGTAATGATCTTCTTCCTGTAACGCGGCGTGCGGTCAAGGAACTGCACCATGCTGGAGATATAATAGGTGATCGTGTCCGATGGCGGAAGCTGGGTCCGTACCTCGTCCCTGGAGAGGATCTGTCCGTCAAGCGTCAGCTCTATCTTCTTCGTGTTTTCGGTGGCGGGAAGTTCCTGCTTGTAATAATACACGAAGTTGCTGCCTTGCCTGATGACCGTATCCAGGCGTGCGGGTTCATAAGGAAACCGCACATACTTTTCATAGACCTCACTGGCTTGCTCCTTTCTTTTCTGGTTCTCGGCTATCTTCTTGTAATCGGTAAAGCGTTCCGTTATGGCCGCCGAATCTTCCGGGGTGATGCTTCTCGTGCGGATTTTATAATTACCTTCGGCAAACATCTTCCATTTGGAAGGAATGTATTTGCCGTCTATTTCCCGGCGCATCCAATAGGTGGGAAGGTACTCCAGGATGGAATTGTATCCGGCAATGGCCTGCCGGTTACGTTCCATCTTGTAGTTGAACAGTGCGAACCGGGCATTGGTCTTGTCTGACCAGTCGACCCAGCGCTCCTTGGCGATGACCTCGTGCTTCCAGGCCTGGAAGTATTCCTCCTCCAGCTCGGCCAGTGCCTTCTTGTAGCCTTTGCTGTCGAGCAGCCGCTGCATATACAGGCTGTCCGGGATGATGGAGTTCATGAACGCCCGGTAGCGCATGTACCCTTTCTCCTGCATTTTGGCAAAGTCGGCCCCTGAAAGGAAGATCTTGTCCAGGTACAGGGTGTCGGACGGTTTATAGGCTACGGGAGTGAGCTGGACCTGCCACTTGTTGTTGATCAGCTCACCGGGGACCGTTACGAGAAAGTCCAGGTTGATCTTTCCGTTTCTCTCGGCTACCTGTTTGCTCTTTGCCATGACAGTAACTTCCGAGAGTTCGATAAGGGTCATATTTTCGCCCGTGACACTGTCATGGGATACCTGTTTGACCAGGTGTTCTTCACCTTTGTCATCCGTCCAGGCAATTTGACCGGGCAGCTGTTTGCCGGTATCCGCAACCGTCTCCTTCATCTGCGGCTGAGAGATACGTACGCGTGCCAGACGGCGCTCTGTGGTGCATGAAATCAGTAATCCGCAGAAAACAAAAGGTATGATACGTCTCGTCTTTCTCATTTTCTTAAAAGTTAGAACAGGTACACCAGATTCACCGCTGCCCGGGTGGGAAGGAAATGCCAGCCATAATTTTTGGATACAAGGTCGCCACAGCGCTTACACAGGTACTTGTCATGGCCCAGCCATACCGCGCCGGCGCCGATTTCCCACTCAACGTTCCAGCGCGTACTGAGCTGGTAGGCTTTGCCTATGCTCACGCCCACACCGTAGCCTTCACCTTCATAGCGGTACCTGCTGCCGAAGAGGTTGCCCACACTGTATGTACCGGCGGTGCCGTGCATGCCGATAAATGGCCCCATATAGCTCTCGAGCAGCCAGTAGCGTACACCCGGAGCGACATATAGGTTACGGAACTGCCGGTTCTTGCTGAAGCGGAACGGGTTATACTGCACGGGCAGGTGAAGCGACCATTTACGGCCCAGGGTCATGGATGCCTCCAGGTTCAGGTTGGTCGTAGCCAGACCCAGGACATTGGTACGCAGGGAATAGGACTGGGCCGATACCCCTAAGGCAAAGGCAAGCAGGCTTCCCAAAAGAAATGATCTCTTTTTCATGCCGGCTGTTCCTCCTTTTGCTTAATGACAGTCACTTCCCAGGCTGTCAGCGTATTGAACCAGCGGTTCTCCCACTGGCGGGCGGAGATGTCAAACCGTACGTGTACGGTCATACCTACCTCGACGGCGTACCGCTCGATGTTGGCGTTCATCAGCTGCAGGCATACGCTCTGCGGTTTGCTCTCTTCTGTCTCCAGAACGAATTCCCGGCTTTTCCATTCATTGCCGGTAGTCTTGCCGATCCCGTCCTTGACGGGAAGTACGGCGATGATTTTTCCTCGTATTTCCATTTTTATCAATATTGGGTTTTTAATGGTCTGTTTATTTTCGCACTCCCTCCGGCAGGCTGTCACAGCTTACCGCAGGGCTGCGAAAAGGAAAGGATACACCCTGACTGTTTTATTTGAGATGAAAGAATGAATGTGTCACTTTAAACAGGGGTATCCTGATTCTATATATTACTGGTTTTTAGATCGCTGTTTTATATTTGGCCGGCACGCCTATTCTTTCCATACGGCCAGAAAACGCCTGTACCGTTCCCGGGCCCTGGCTTCGTCGATAACCTCCATTTCTATAACCTTGCAACCCTCTGACCTTTCTCCGGTCTCTTTATGAAAGGAACCGCAGGAAATTGGGATGCTTAGCGGGTAGAAATAGGTTTCGAAGCTCTCCTGCCTGTTCAGGAACCGGTCGGATAATAATACATATTCAATGAGATTCTCTTTACCGTGCATGACCTTCCCGAATTGCCCGATTATCAGCTTGTCGGGAGAATATGGAATGTAGTCGGCCTTTCCGGCTTCTTCATTTAGTTCGGCATATAGATCAGCCTTAAGATCATCCGGCGGAAGATCCTCTTTTTTATCGGGCATGACCGCACCTGTCCTGCCCCCGATTGGCTTGCCTATTGCTGTCGCGGGCTTTCTGCGGACTCTTATCCGTGTGTATATAATGTAGGGCAGAACGACAGTTAAACCGCCTATGCAGCCACAAATGATGGTTTCTATGATATTCATCTTTTTATTTATTAATTAACTTCACGTATGTAATTTATAATCTATATTTGTATCCTAATATTTAATGTTTTTGTTAGCTTGGTCTGGGAAGATAAAGCTATGTATTGTTTGTTTTGTTTGTGTAGTCTCCGGTTGTTAAGCGTAATGGCCGGAGATTTTTCTGTGTTTATTTTATTCATATTTTTCACATTCATATTTTGCTTCTCTGATTTCTTTTTCATATCAGGAACACCAATAGTAGGGCTGATATAAATCCGGTGAACTTACACGTATCACATAAATGGATTTGAATCATTCCTTATCAGTTTCTATCCTTGGTACAAAGCAGGTATGTGCCATAAACGAAAGGAAAACATATACTCAGTAAGAGGAGTATCCGGCTTCCTATGGAAGGGGTGGAGGACAGAACCTCCGCTCTTGCGGCGAATCCGCAAAGCTGTACTGTCCCATGTATCCAAAAAAATATTCCTAAGCATTTACGGCTCATAATCATCTTATAAAAGAGGCTGTTCCCCTTCTTTCGGGGGATGCCCTTGTTTTTGTCACAATCTTGTTCCTTCATTTTTTCAATCATTTGTTTTTTCTTTCCGGGGGAAACGGAGATATTTTCTCAGGATATAACCGCAGTTCTTTGACAGGCGCAGGCGGAAGGTCTCCTCACAGGGTAGTACCTCCAGTGTTACCACTACGGGTGAGTCCTGCCAGGTGATCTTGGGGAATACCTCCCGGAGTGCCCCTTGGGAAACCTGCAGGGCTTCCTCCCCGTTCCAGATCCCCGCATCCCTTTCGGGCTTGTAGGTAAAAAGGTGCCCCGTGCCGGCATAGTCCACGGCATACCAGTATGTGCCCTTCATTCTTTACCTCCTGTCTTTTCCCCGAGAAAGAAACCGCTTCCTTCTCCCAGAAGGTTTCTTACTTTCGTAATCGAAATAATACATACCAGGTTATCCGGCTTGCCTTTCACGTGGATGGTCCATTGGATCTCCTGGCTGCCTGCCGCATCCAGATGCAAGGATTGTGTACGCGGATACTTGGCGTCAAGTTCCTCAATCCGGCAGTGGAGCTCCTCTTTCAGGTCATCCAGAACCTCCCTGTTCTTTATCAGGCTGTCCTTAAGCTTCAGGACATATTCCTGGAACTCGCTTCCCTTCCGGTTCACCGATGTATAGGTCTGTATGGAGTGTATGAAATACATATGGCTGTTATTTAATGAGTTCTCTGAAAAATGTCTTATTCTATTTCTTCGCCCCATAACTCCACGTCAGTGGGGGCATGTCTGATTGGGTATCCCATCCATAAGATGACCGGGATATACAGGACGATAAGCGGTATCCATACTGTCATCATACATTTCCTCCGTTTATTTGCCGGTGCAGGCTGATACTCCGTCCGTCATCCATTCCGGAGTGGTAAGCCGAATAGTCCGTCTTTGTCTTTCTTGGCTGCACTTTGGAAGGACTTGTCCCGATTGTTTCCAGGTATCTCTCGATAAGGGCATTATGGCAATGCACCAGAGCGGTTTCACGCACTTCCTCCGCCGGAGCGCACCGGAGTGCTTCAAACTGGTCTCTTAGTCCCGGTGTCACGCCTTCGAGGTACGAACGTATATACTTCTTCCTGTACTTCTCGGTACGGTAATATCCCCGTTTGGTCGATACATACTCCATGTGCCTTTTATCTGCCAGGCGGCGGAAAGCCGTACGCAGGTAGTCATAAAGTACGGTTACAGCGGCAATATTCTCCTGCGTACCCACAATCAGCATGTCGGTGGTTCCCTGGCAACGGAGCATCCGGCAGTAATTGTATTCACACAGCACGCGCAGCAGGTCACGCTTCCAGTAGTTGCCAAATGCGTCCTTATAGCTGATCGCTCCGGATTCCCTGATTTCAAACACCGTCTCCGGCCGCTTTTCGTTCACGTCAAGCAGGGAAAGGTTATATTCCTTCAGAAGCCGGTTCACATGGGTGGCGGCAGCTTTGGCCTCGCCTTCCGAGGTGGTCGATTCCTTCAGGCGTATCAGTTTCCGGATACGTTCCAGGATCTTGTCCGGTATGTCATTTTCCTGTTTCATTATTCTGTTTTGTTATCGGTTCGTAAATCCGGCCGGTTAAATGTTCCGTTTGCCGGTTCTTCACATTTCCCGCCCGCTTGCCGGGCACTTGATTTTCTGCAAAAACTCGTTGAAGTCATTGCATGACGGATACAGGCGTTCCGCCTCGTTCACGAGTACCGTGCCCTTGGGAAGGAAATGCCGCATCTTTCTCAAGGCCTCACGTCCCGGAGCGTCGTTGTCCAGGAAAGCGTGTACCTTTTCATACCTTGAAAGAAAATCCTTTGACCGCTCAACGATGGAGGTGGAATTCAGGACGCACAGGTCCAGCTTTCCCAGTGCCGGCATCTCGGGATGCTCTTTCGCGTATTGCTTGAAACTCAGCAGGTCGAAGAACCCTTCAAAAACGGCACAGGACCTGTTGCCTGCGGCCAGGCCGGTAATATCCTTGGCGGTGGCACATCCCTTGAACATGCTGTTACGCAGTTCGAAACCTCCGTGGTCGTTGGCGAACCCCAGCGCGTATTTCTCGCGGGGATTCTTCTCGAAGCAGTAATGCACCTCCACGCAGTGTTCACGGACGATATCCGCGTCGATGCCCCGTGAAGCGGCATAATCAAGCAGGTGCCCGTTTTCCACCGGAATGATTTTCAGGAGAGTCATCCCGGAGGCTTTCTGTACCGTTACCGGTACCGGCCTTGGCTGCGGAATCATACCGGAGGAAAAGCCCAGTCCTTCGATCTCTTTCATAGCCTGTGGGAAGGAGCAGTTCTGGATGCGCATGACCAGATCCACGACCCTGCCGTGGCTGCTGTCTCCGAAGTCATACCAGCGGTTCTCGTTCCTGAAAACCTTGAAGCTCGGAGAGCTGTCGCAGCGGAAAGGGGAGCGGTACATGTCATATCCTCCATACCGCCGGGAAGGTTCGTAACCGTAGCGGGAAAGAATAGCTTCCAGGGGGATTGAATTGGCTTCCTGTGATGTCATGGCTTATATTTCGTTAAGTTTCAACCAGTTTAAATTCAGATGTTTATGCCGGTACAGCCCTCCGCATCCGACTCAGGAGGAACATGGTGGGGCTTTTGATCTTTTTGTTGCCCCAGGTCTCCTTCAGAGCTGTATCCAGTACTAAGGGTGCAACGGAGGCAAGCTGGAGGATTTCCTGCTGGTCCTTCACCGGAACGCCCAGGAGCTCGAGGGTTTTACGCCGGGTGCGCAGGATCTCCTCCTGTTGCCTGGCACGCTCTTCACTTCCGTGCTCGGCATTATACTTGGCTATATAGTTCTTAATCAGGGGATACAGGTAATTTTCCTTGGTCAGTTGGAAATTGCTTTGCTCCATGTCAGAGATCGCCTTTTCGATAGGGAAATCCGGATAACGGCTTTTCAGGAGCCGTACCCATTGGATGACATTGGAATCCACACCCAGGTATTGGAGCTTCCCTGAAAGAGAATTTCTCTCCTCCTCCCTCTCCGGTGTGTAGCTGGACTCTCCGGAGGGGTTTGGGGAGGATATATTTTCTTTTATTTTATTTTGTGGTCTATTTTCGCGAATTATTCCCGATTCTTCGCGAACTACCCCGGCGGAGCTTTTCGGTTCTTGCAGCCTGCGTTTAAAATCCGCAATGGCTTGCATCAGTTCCGTATCCTTCTCTTTTTCGCCACTCCGCGCGGGTTCCGCAACAGGTGCTGTATGGGTGGCGGGACAGGGAGCGGCAACCTGCGGGGAAGAGGTGGCGGCCGGGGCAGCCGCGTTCAAAAGCAGGTAGTCATCCGAGATGGAAGGCTTGCGGTGGATCGACTTGCAGATGCCCATATACCTGTTCTGTATCTCCTCGCTGGTGAGGACCTGGCGGCTCCGCCAAAGTCCTTTGTCGAAAAGCCCCAGCTCGGCGCAATAGTCGACAATACCCGCGATGCGTTGCTCGTCCATGCGGGAATAGTCCGAGACGTCGAACAGGCCGTCGGAGTCCATGATCATGTAATAGCCTTCCACGCGGTGGATCTCGTTCACGATGAAATGGAACACGGCCCAGCCCTCCATCCCGAATTTATTTTTGAGTCTCTTGACTTTGGGGTCATAAAAATGATCGGTATCGAACCCGTAATAGGTGAAACCTTTTTTAGCTGTTCTTGGCATAAACTTATGTATTTATTAGTGGATAATAACCTTATGAATCAACTGGCCGAAAGAGCGAACTCCTCCTGGATGTAGCCCATGCCGCATAACTTGAGGTAGTCCTGCTGGATGGCGGCAGAAGTCAGTACTCCGTGCTTCCTGTACAGTTCGTCATTGAACAGGCCGACCTGTACGCAACCGTCCACGATCCGGGTAATGTCTTCCAAAGAGGCGTTCCAGTAAGAGGCAACCGCACGCGCGGTCTCCTCACACCAGGGAAGGAAATACTCCCCCTTGTAGAGGGCCTCACTCACCAGATAACGGTAGATGCTGTAGCCACCGAATCCGTAATTACGAGTCAGTCTCCTGACTTTCATATCAGAAAATTGCGAAGTGCTGATCTCATAAGAGGGACGGACTTCGCACCCATGCCGCTGTGCATGTCCCGAAAGAGAGCGGCAGGTACCGGTTTGACGTTGGGTATTCATATATTTAGTTTTAATTATTGTCTCTCTCCATGAAATAAGAGGATAGCCCTCTGTATTTTCAATAGCCATTCAGGGAGGCTGATTTTTGCGTCTGCCCATCCATTTTTTATCTGCTTTCTGAGTGTTCAGGCCCAATATCCGACGAAACGGTTGTGCCCGGTTACTACTTCTGATTTCAGTTGCCGGCGACGAAACTTGTTGATTGCACGTTTCGCGTGCTTCCTGCCTGATGGACTGCAATGTTTCTTATCAAGTCGGCACTGGCGACAATGGCAAATGCCTATTCCGGTATGTGATTCTTTCATTAATCGCTTTTTTTATCACATTTATTAATCGGAATACTCACTTCTTTCCCATACCACGAACACCAATAGTAAGGCTGAAACAGATTAGGCGGATGTGTACAATACTTACACATCTCACATAAATGGATCTGAGTCATTTCTATTCGGTTAGGAATTAAGTTTTGATAAAATAAAATCAGCTAATTCTTGTGTCTCTTTTTCGGTTTCTTGTTTTTGAACTTGACAAATGAACCTCTTTATATTAAAGAACCGGCCATCAGATGAACCTTCAATGATATAAGTGCCTTTACGGTCTGTCTCTTTTACAAATTTGGTTTTCATTTCTGTATGGATTTACTTTAAATTATCCTTGTACTCTGTGAGTAATTCTCTCGTTTTATCAGACATTATTTCTGTTTTAAGAATACCCTCAATCTCTTTCTTTTCAACGCCAGCAGCTTTGAGTTGCGCATTTGCTGTCACGTCAAAGTCACGTTGTATTTGCGCTAATTCATCCGTATAGGATAAAAAGCAGTTCCACCATCCTTTATCGAATTGCTTCATTTCTGTACTGTTTTGAAAGTTACTCTATAGCTTTTTTTATTGCTGCTTTAGCTGCATCAATCTCTTTGGTGGCAAAAGAATAAATAGCCTGATCATTATAATCAAACCGTTCCAGCATACCCTGTAATGCTTCCAGTAATTCAGGGGCAGCAGCTATTAACTTAGCTCTCTCTCGTTGCTTTTTAGTCCCATTCTCATGCCCTCCAAGTGGAAAAGCGACCATAGCTAACGGAAATTCTACAGGTGTGTCTTCTTTTATGAAGATTACACCATCGGGATAATTGGGAGTAATTGTCTCGACCGTTTTCCATTTTACTAAATCTTCTTTTTCATTCATTGTATATTCCGCTATAATGTTTGCTATATTAAAAATGTGTACACGAAGATTCGGGTTCCGTCATAAACGACAGGACCGGAATGGAAGATGGTGTTTCTTCCGGATAAACTGCACGTAATTGTGCACAGTCTTATCACAGACTTTTGGAAAATCAGGATAATGTTCTTTTAAATAGTCGTGGACACGACTGCTGGAAGTGGAAGGAAAGGTGAAGAGTAAGGATACGACGGCCTGCTCATAATTCTGCAGCTTGCACCGGCGTGACTCCTGATACTTCCGGAATAGTTCATCGGAACTCAAAGACTGCAGACGTTTGACCGTATCGCGGGAAACACCAAGACGCTCTGCTGTTCTCGTAATATTGACTCCCCGAGAACGAAGATCAATGATATTACTCCATAAAGTGTATTTTTTCCTTAAATTTTCCGTATCCATAACCTATTAAATAGACTTCGTAATTGGTGTATGTCCGATTACGAATGTTTGATACGGCTAAGGTACTATTCACACTATTGGGTATTTACAATATCTTCTGCCACCGTCAG
>ERZ860076.405-NODE-405-length-28938-cov-3.061420_pt1 | contig 28938 bp, 32 predicted proteins | sample MGYA00509982_ERZ860076 | MGnify/ENA primary metagenome ERZ860076 (study PRJEB30046, sample SAMN00715193) | human gut metagenome | study: EMG produced TPA metagenomics assembly of the A metagenome-wide association study of gut microbiota in type 2... | reverse complement strand
CCCATCAGCCCATCCGGGCTTGCGCCGGTCCCCAGCGCCCCGAAGGCCACGCCCACGGCAAGCCCCTCGGGGATATTGTGCAGGGTGATGGAAAGCACCAGCATGATAATGCGGTTCATGCGTTCTCCGGGCATTCCCATGCCCGCTCTTTTTCTGGCAAAGCAGACGGCCTTATCCGACCCCCACAGGAACAGCGCCCCCAGCAGGAACCCGGATACCGCCACAAGCCACGCAGGTGTGTTCCCTGCGGCCTCCGCCCGCTGAATGGCGGGCTGTAACAGCGACCAGAAGCTGGCCGCGATCATCACGCCGGCAGAAAAGCCCAACATAAGATTCAGCGCTCTGGCACTGGGGGATTTGAAAAAGACCACCGTGGCAGCGCCAAGTGCCGTCACAAACCAAGTCCCCAGTGTCGCCACCAGCGCCAACCAGACATAATGTTCCACATCGCACCTCCCGTAACCATTATAGTATCCGGGGGGCGATTCGGTGCGTGCGTTTGTCGAAAAAAACGTTTACACTACTTTTCCAGCCTGGAAATCAGCGCCGTGCCGTTTTCCCGCAGCCATTTCCGCTGGATTTCATAATCCGGTAAGACATGCTCGACCTCTGCCCAGAAGCGGGCGGAGTGGTTCATCTCCTTCCGGTGGCACAGCTCGTGGACGACCACGTAGTCCAGCACCTCCGGCGGCGTGAGCATCAGCAGGCAGTTAAAATTCAGATTGCCCTTGCTGCTGCAGCTTCCCCACAGGGTGTGCTGACTGCGGATGGTGATCCTGCCATAGGTCACACCCACCAGCGATGCAAAATGCGCGACACGTTCCGGGATGGTTTGCCGCGCCTGCCGGGCAAGCACCTGCAGCTGCTCATCCGTAAACACGGGAAGCCGCGCCGCGGCAGTCCGCTTTTCCAGATGCTTTTCAATCCAGTCGGATTTGCTTTCCACGAACCTGCGAATATCCGCATAGGACATCCGCCGGGGGCACCGCACCAGCACCTCGCCGCTTGGGGCTATCTGCACCGAAATGGTTCTGCGGCTGCTACGGATAACGCGGTATGGAATATTGTATTTTTCCACTTTATCGTTCATAATTCCTTCAAATAATCTCATTTTTACCTAAGGCCGTATCTGAAAGTTGTCAAAACGCCCAAGCAGCGGGTCATTTCGCCAGCTTTCTGACACGACCTGGTTTCCAGAATTTACAGCTTGAAAAATGATTACAAATCGGTTACAATCCTTTTGTCTTCGCGAGGCAAATACTGAAACAGGAGGTTGGCAAGATGTTCTTTTTCAATTGCAACACCAACAATTCTGATTGCAGCTCCATTTGGCAGCTGCTGAGCCGGATGTGCGGTTTCGGCTGCTAATTATTCTGTGGCCTTGGGCGATCCCGTGTTCCACGGGGTCGCCTTTATCAAATCCAAAACGCAGTACCGGTGATATTCCGGTACTGCGTTTTCTAGCGTTATACCCCGCCGCGGATCTCCAGCAGCTTGCCCTTGAGGTCGTTCTCCATCTTCGCCATTTCCGCTTCGGCGGCAATGCGCTTCTCCCGGCCCTCGGACTGAATCTTCATCACGTCGTCCAGCGTCTGAATCAGCTCGGCGTTGGTCTTTTTCAGGGTCTCGATGTCCACGATGCCCCGCTCGGCTTCCTTGGCGGTCTCCACGGACGCCATGTGCAGCTTTTCGGCGTTCTGCTTCAGCAGGGCGTTGGTGATGTCGTTGACCTGACGCTGCGCCTGCGCGGCCTCGTTGGAATGGGCAATGCCCAGCGCCAGAACCATCTGATTCTTCCACAGGGGGATGGTGTTCATCAGCGTGGTCTGAATCTTCTCCACCATCACATTGTCGTTGTTCTGGATCATGCGGATCTGGGGCGCGGTCTGGATGGAAATGGTGCGGGTCAGCTCCAGATCATAGATCTTCTTCTCAAACCGGTTGCACTTGTCCGCCAGATCTTTTGCCGCCTGCGCGTCCTCCGCAAGTCCGGTGGCCTGCGCCGTGGCTTCCAGCTCCCTGAGCTTGCCTTCCCGTACCTCCTGCAGCTTCTTCTTGCCCGCCAGAATGTACATGCTCAGCTCCTTGAAGTAGGCAAGGTTCTGCTCGTACATCTTATCCAGCATCGCGGAGTCCTTCAGCAGCCGTACCTGATGCTGCTGGAGCGCGTCGCCAATCTTCTCCACGTTGACCTCCGCCTTGGCGTAGCGGCTCTTCATGACCTCCAGCTTGTTCGCCTGCTTGCGGAAGAAGCCGAAGAAGCCCTTTTCCTCCTCGGCGTCGAAGCCCTTCAGCTCGCCCACCACGTTGACGATCAGGTCGCCCACCTCGCCCAAATCCTGCGTGCGCACATTGGCGAGGGCAACGTCGGAGAAATCGGCCATCTTCTTCTGGGTGCCCGCGCCGTACTGCAAGATCTGGGCGGTGTTCTCCACGTCGATCTTCTGGGCAAAATCATCCACCATCTGCTGCTCCTGGGGCGTCAGCACCGGCTCGGCGACCTTGGTCTGCTGCAGCTTCGTTTCCTCGGCCACGACCAGCTTAGGCGTGTTTTCCAGCTCCGGCTCCAGAGTCAGGCTGGGGATGGGGGCGGATTCGTTCACATCTTTGTATTCTGCGTCCATAATTGATCTCCTCTTCCAGTAATATGGTTATTTCTTACAGCGTCTGCTGTTTCTTCACTTGGGACAGGCCGTCCTCCGTCAGTCCCTCCTGGGCAAGCAGGGTGTTGAGGACGGAAATGTCGCTGGAAACGTCCATGGCGGAATCCCGGAACAGGTCGTCCAGCAGCTTCTCAAAGGCCAGATTCAGCGTATCCAGCGTGGCCTCAATTTCCTTCTTGGAAGCCTGAATGTTTTCCCCCTGCACGGGCTGGGCGTCCATGTCCGCGTAGGCGTTCAGGAGCTTCACCGTCATGGGCAGGTAGTAGTCCATCAGCTTCTTCAGGTCGGGGACCACCTCCGGATGCGCCTCCGCCCGCTCAAAGATACGGCGGACGATCAGCTCCATCCGGGAGATTTTCTCAGAAATTTCCTCCCCGGGAATGGCGTCGTTGCAGGCGCGTATCTGGGCGATGAAGGCGTTGCCCCGATCCAGAACCTCCTGTACCTGTGGGTCATGGGGGCTGGACACCTTCGGAGCGCTGGCGGCGGCTTCCTGCCGCTGACGTTCTTCCAGAGCCAGACGGCTCTGCTCATAATGCTGGTAGGTCTCGTCGCTGGTGATGAGGCAGGTTTCCTCCCTGTCCATATGCCCTTCCAGAAACAGCCCCTTGTTGATCATCTTCTGCAATTCCCTGCGGACGAACTTCACGTTCTTTCCAACGCTCCGCGCCAGCCGCTCCAGCGTGCAATGGGTGCTCTCCCCAAGGGTTCTTTTGTACATCTTGAACCGGCTGACCCATCCCAGCTTGCGGATGCCGCTGACGATCAGCCACGTTCCGGCAACGACGCCGCCAACCGTGATCACGGTAGACGCGATTCCCAGACCAATTCCCATGATCAGCCTGACCAGCAGGGAAATAAGCGATATGAACCCGGTGAGCAGCGCCAAACCGCCGCCTACGATCTTCACCAGTCCTACGGCAGTCTCGCCGCCGGTTCCGGCATAAAGCACGGGAAGGTCTTTCTTTTCCTCCACGACCGTGGCCTCGACCTCCCGGTAAACGGGTCTGGCAGGCGGGGTCGTGGGACGGGCGGCGGCTTCCATCGCCTTGCGGACGGCTTCGCTTCCCATATCTACGGCCTTTCCCACGGCCTGACTGACCGTCTGGTTCAGCTTCTGAAAGTCCCGGGCATTGACGGCTCTGTCCACAATGTCCTGAATGCTTCTTCCAAGATCGTCCCAGTCCTGATTTTTATTTGCCATACGATCCTCTCCAAAAAATATTCTCTATCATTATAGCGTGATTCCGCGAAAAAAACAAGCGATCTGAAAAAAATAAGCAATCCTTTCCCCGCCGCCGCAAAAATTGGTTTCCTGCTTGACTTTTTGCCCCGCTCCATGTAAAATGGCACCGTTTTGTCGAACTTTTGGGAAGAAAGAGAGGGGCTGCCATGGACTGGCGAAGCAGGAGCACCCGGAAGCTGCTGGGCAAGGTCGTGACGGTACAGGTCGATCGGCCGGTCGGATATCTTCACGGCGATATTCTGTATCCCATCAATTACGGGTTCGTCCCGGGGCTGATGGGCGGCGACGGCGAGGAACAGGACGCGTACATACTGGGCGTGGATACGCCCCTGTCCGACTTTACAGGGCGGGTCATCGCCGTCATCCGGCGGCACAACGACTGCGAGGACAAGCTGGTGGTCGCGCCGGAGGGGCTTTCGTTCCATCAGGGGCAGATCGCCGAGGCCGTCCATTTTCAGGAGCAGTATTTTATCAGCACCATTGATTCCATCTTTCAGAAATCCTGCGGGGTCGTCCCCTTCCGGCGGGCAGGCGTGGAACCGGAATTTCTGCTTCTGTTCCAGCGGGGTTCCGGAACGTGGAGCTTCCCCAAGGGACACATGGAGGCCGGGGAAACAGAGGAGCGAACCGCCCTCCGGGAGCTTTTTGAGGAAACCGGATTCCGGACGCTGCTGGTTCCCGGCGCCAGAGCCGCCACGGAATACCGCATCAGCTCCGTTGCCAGAAAGCAGGTCGTTTTCTTTCTGGGCGAAGTCCACGGCGAACCAAAGCTTCAGGCCAAAGAGATCAGATCCTGCCGCTGGGTGAAACCCGGCGAGCTGGGACAGTACCTTCTGCCTCAGGTCGCGGACGCCGCAAAAGCGCTGCTTGCGCGGATATAGAATGCCCTTCTGCCGTTCAGCGGTCAAAAATGACCGTTGAACGGATTTTTCAACATTTTTGGTTTCTTTTGTGCTATAGTGTAAACACAAGGAGGTGCCCCATGAGATTCAAGCTGGTTATTGATAAAACGCAGGAGGAAACGGTGGTCGCTACCGTCCATGAGCGCAGCCGTCTTACCGACGAAATGGAGCTTCTTGTCCTGCAGCATGACGGCTCTGACCGGATCGCGGCGTACACGGAGGACGGTATGCGGATGCTCCCCTTCTCCGATATCGAGTGCATCACCGTTCTGGACGGGAAGACCTATGCCGTTACACGCAGCGGCGAACGCTGCCGCTTAAAGCTGCGGCTGTACGAGCTGGAGGCCATGCTTCCCGCGTCCTTCATCCGCATCAACAAATCGGCGCTTGCCAACGAAGCCCACTTGGAGCGCTTCACCGCTTCCTTCAACGGCGCAGTGGACGCCGTCTTCCGAAGCGGCTACCGGGAATATGTTTCCCGGCGGTGCTTCGCGGAAATCAAAAGGAGGTACGATCACGTATGAAGCAATATTGTCTGACATTTCTGAAACGAGGTCTGCTGGCCGCTTCCGGCGGGCCGCTGATCCTCGCCATGATCTACGGCATTCTGGGCGCCAACGGGCAGGTCACTTCCCTCGCCCCCGGAGAGGTCTGCATGGGGATCGTGACCGTGACGCTGCTGGCCTTCATCGCGGCGGGCATCAGCGTCGTCTATCAGATCGAGCGTCTGCCGCTGCTCTCCGCTACGGCAATTCACGCCGGAGCGCTGTATCTGGATTATCTGCTGATCTATCTGCTGAACAACTGGATCCCCCGGGACTGGGCATTTATCGGCGTCTTTACCCTATGCTTCGCGGTGGGCTACGCCCTGATCTGGGGAATCATTCTGCTTTCCATCCGGCACAGAACCAACCGTATCAACCGCCATCTGCGGGGAGGAAAATGATGAGAAAACCGTTTCTTGACAATCTGCGCTACGGCATCGTGCTGTCCGTTGTGGCATATCACGTATTTTATCAATTCAACAGCGTCGGGGTCATCACAAACGTGGTCATCCCCGGCATTCCGGCGCTGGACGCGCCGCTGTACGTGCTGTACCCATGGTTCATGGCGGCACTTTTCATGATCTCCGGCATCTGCGCCCGGTACAGTCTGGAAAAGCAGACGGGAAAGCAATACCTGAAAGGCAAAGTCCGCCGCCAACTGATTCCCTCCATCGCCATTATCTTCCTCATCGGGTGGAGCACCGGCTGGGTCACCGACCAGTACGCAAACATTTTTGGCGGCGGTCAGGTTCCGGGGTTTGCCAAATATCTTGTGTGGTGCATGTCCGGCATCGGGGTACTGTGGTTTCTCCACGAGCTGCTGCTGTGCGAGGTGGTGCTGGTGCTGATTCGGAAGCTGGACAAAAAAGACCGGCTGTGGCAGCTGGGCGGCAAGGCGAATTTCCCCGTCATCTGCCTTCTGGTGCTCGGCATGTGGGGCAGCGCCTATATCCTGAACACTCCCGTGATAGAGGTCTACCGCAACGGTTTCTACCTGTTCTGCTTCCTCGCGGGCTACATTCTGTTCTCCCACGAACAGATCCAGTCCCTGCTCGCCAAATGGGCACCCTGTATGCTTGCCGTGAGCGGCGTGCTGGCCGTCGTCTACACGGTGCATTTCTGGGGACAGAATTACGCGGCTCTCAACAATCTGAAAGCCCCGCTTACCAATCTCTATGCGTGGTTTGCCTGCCTTGGGGTGCTGGGCGCGGGAAAACGGTGGCTGGATAAGGAGACTGCCTTCACCCGCTGCATGGCAAGCCGCAGCTTCGGCATCTACGTCCTGCACAACCCCCTGCTGGTGCTGCTGGCTTGGGCGATGGATAAGCTGCTCCATTTCCCCGTGTGGAGCATGTATCTGCTTCTGCCGGTGCTGCTGGCGCTGCTCCTGCCGCCGTTGATCGCGCTTATCAAGCGCATTCCCGTCCTGCGCACATTGGTGCTGGGCGAAAAATAAAAAATCCGCGCCACGGTTCATGCAAACCGTGGCGCGGCGCTTTTTGGGGTTACTCGATGCAGATCCGATTGTTCTCGGGCAGCTTCTTCTGTCCGGCCTTCGGCACATCCAGCGTCAGGATACCGTTCTCAAACTTGGCGGACACCTCTTCGGGCTTCACATCGCCCACGTAGAAGCTGCGGCTCATGGAACCGGCGTAACGCTCCCGGCGGATGTAGCGACCCCTCTTGTCCTCCTCATCCTTATCAAGACCCTTTGCGGCCTGAATGGTCAGGTAGCCATTGCTCAGGTCAATGCTGATCTCGTCTTTCTTGAAGCCGGGCAGATCGACCGCCAGCTCATAGCCGTCTTCCTTCTCCCGGATATCGGTCTTCATCAGATTCTTGGCGTGCTTGCCATACAGGGGGCTGCGACCCTCCGAGACGTTCATCATGCCAAAGGGATCGTTAAAGAAATCATCAAACAAATCTTCTCCAAAAATGCTGGGCAACATAAGTCATTCCTCCATTCAAATCTTCTATGTTCCCTGCGGAGGGGCTTTCTCTTTTTCGCCCCTCTTTTTGGTACGCCTACACTATACCACAATTTTTAGCACTGTCAAGGCCCGAGTGCTAAAGTTCATAAAAAGATAAAATGGCGTTCACAGAATATGCGATTTCTCCGGCGACTGGCAGGAAACGGCGGGCACCCCTTGCCTCTCCCCTTGGGAGAGGTGGCTGAGCGAAGCGAAGAGGGAGAGGGGAAATTAGGGTGCAAGGCCCTCTCATACTATTTTCTGATTAAAATATTTATTTTAATCAGAAGGGCATCGCCTGATGGCGCTGCCTGTTTTGTGATTTATAAGGAGAGCCAAGGGGCTGCATATGTTGGCACGAAAAATGGAGCGTATCTGTACTGATACGCTCCATTTGCTGTTTTACGATCACCTGTCAAAAAAGCTTTCGCTTTCCGTCTCTTTCTTTTAGACCAGCGGCGCAAACAGCCGCAGAATGCACTGCCACATCCGCAGGATTGCCCCGCTTCCGGTGCTGTAGCGCTGAGTGACCTCGGTACACTGGGAGAACAACACGTCAAAATCCCGCGCCATGTCGCCAATCGCGTCACAGCCATAGAGCAGAACGTCGTTCTCGAAATGGTGATACAGGCTTCGGTAGTCAAAGTTCGAGCTGCCTATGGAGGCGATCTTCCCGTCGCACAGGCACTGCTTTGCATGGCAGAAGCCCGGCGTATACTCGAAAATCCGCACGCCCTGCCGGGCAAGGCCGGAATAATAGGAGCGGGTGATGGCAAATACCACTTTTTTGTCCGGAATTCCCGGCGTAATGATCCGCACGTCCACACCCCGTTTGGCCGCAAGGCGCAGCGCCCGGCTCATTTCGTCGGTGATGATCAGGTACGGTGTAGTGATATACAGCGTCTTTTCCGCCTGAGCGATCAGATTCAGATAGACATTTTCCGCCGTGCGCTCCTCCGACAGCGGGTTATCGTTGAAGGGCTGCACGAACCCCTCCGACGTTACCTTGTGACAGATGTTGAGGTAGCGTGCGAAGTCCTCGTCTTCCTTGGTCGTCACGTTCCACAGCTCAAAAAACGACGCCGTCAGGCTCCGGACCGCCTCGCCCTCCAGCCGAAGGCCGGTGTCCTTCCACACCCCGTAGGGCCGGGCACGGCCAAAATATTCGTCCGAAAGGTTATAGCCGCCGACATAGCCCACCTTGCCGTCGATGACCGTGGTCTTCCGGTGATCCCGGTGGTTCAGGAACAGGTTAACCACCGGCACAGCGGGGTTGAACACCCTGCAGCGGATGCCGTCCTCGCTCAGCCCTCTGGCAAAGCGCAGATTTACAAAGCCAAGGCTGCCGATGTCGTCGTACATCAGCCGCACCTCGACCCCCTGACGCGCCTTGCGTACCAAAATTTCCCGTATCTCCTGAAAGGCCGAATTGTCCGCCACGATGAAATATTCCATGAAAATGAACTTTTCAGCCTTTTCCAGATCCGCTTTCATGGCTTCCAGGGTCTCGGCTCCGTCGCCAAAATAGCGGACGCTGGTATTTTCGTACACAGGCCAGTTTTCATGGACGGAAAGATAGTGAAACTGGTTGCCGGCGGCGCGATTTTCCGATTCCAGCCGCGCCAGAACTGCCTCGTCCTGAGGGAGGCTGCCCTCTATTTTCTCCCGGAAGCGGCGGATACGCTTCCCCGCCCTGCCCGGGTCGCCCAGAATGTCGAACAGCAGAAACAGGCTCAGGCCCATCACCGGAGCCGCCAGAATCAGCATGATCCACGGCATTTTCATGGCAGTAGAAGTGTGTCTGCCGTACAGGCGAAGCACCACCACGATGCTCAACAGGTTGACGCACGCGGATATCCAAGCGGAGTGGGCGTTCAGCTTCACCGCCATGACAATCAGCCATGCGATCTGAATGATAATGGCCAGTCCCACGAACGCGATTCTTGGGATGCTGTTGCGTTTACGACCTCTGCTCATTCCGCACCTCCTTTTTCCTTCTCTTCGTTCTCCTCGTCCAGTTCCCGCCAGAGCTCGTCCGCCCGCCGTTGGTTCTCCATCGCCACGTCAATGCCCTCGGTGCTGTCCTTGCTGAAAATGATCCGCAGCGTCAGGATGATCAGCCGGATGTCCAGCAGCGGCGAATAGTTCTCAATATACATCATATCCAGACGCAGCTTGTCGTAGGCGCTGGTGTTGTATTTTCCGTAGATCTGGGCATAGCCCGTCAGGCCGCCCCGCACCTTCAGACGGTAGCAGAATTCCGGAATTTCCTTGGAAATCTCGTCCGCGAGGCACTTTCTCTCCGGCCGGGGGCCGACGATGCTCATGTCACCTTTCAAAATGTTGATCAACTGGGGCAGCTCGTCCAGACGGGCGGCGCGGATGACCTTGCCCACCTTCGTGATTCTGGGGTCGTCCTCCGAGGCCAGCACCGCGCCGGCGTATTTTTCCGCGTCCACGATCATGCTGCGGAACTTGAGTATCTCAAATTCCCGCCCGCCCCGGGTCATCCGTTTCTGCTTGTAGAACACCGGGCCGCCATCCTCGATTTTAATAGCAGCTGCGATAATGAGCATGACCGGCGCGGCGGGAATCATGGCAATGCCGCAGAGCACCAGATCCATGGCACGCTTGATGATGCGCTGCATGGGGGTCAGGCCGGTGCCCTTCACCATGAGCAGCGGGGTGTCGAACAGCGTATTGTTCTTCGCCCCCCGGAGCATGATGTCCGTGAGTTTGGGGGCGACGTAGGTACGGATGCGGTAGCGGTAGCAATATTTCAGGATATCGTTGCGGATCTGGGCGGGAATGTCCGTGAGGATGACCGCGTCGTGCCTGCGGGTCTCCTGGCACACTGCCTCCACCCCCTCGTCAATGCTCATCAGCTTGCTGACATTATATTTATCCCGGCGGGAGTCCATCTTGATCTTCAGCCCGATGCCCCGCTTGTTGCCGTACACCAGCAGCATGTCGTGGGGGGCGTACAGCTTATAATACAGCTCCGTGTACACGTAGATCAGCACCACCGCCACGACGATTTCCGCCAGAAGCAGCAGCAGCATCGGCCCCACGGCGATCATGACATTGGCGATCAGGCACAGCTGGAAATACGTGAGAAAATTCACCACAAACAGGGAGATGACCTGTCCGATGATCAGATCGAGCCTGTGGAGCTGCCCGAACAGCGTGCAGTCGGAGTTCAGGAACATGACGTACAGCAGCGCCCCATAGACGCCCATCAGCACATATTTGCCCTTGTATACAAAATGTTCGATTTCGTATCCCATACGGAACGCGGCGTAATACAGCAGGGTTATGACCACTACCTCCAGCAGCGTTTCCGCCGCCCGGACAAGTCCCTTGGTGTCCTCATATGCGCCGCGGCTCAGCTTTCTCATTGATAATACACGTCCTCTATGCAAAATATGACACAATTCCAAGAAAATATACTTTTTGTTATCATACCACACCCATCAAAAGAAAGCAACCCCGGAAACGAAACCGGTCGTTTCCGGGAACCCCGCCTCAAATAATGAAATTTTCTCTTTACAAATCCAACATTTTCTGATACAATTATTCCTGTTCTGTGGCCCGGTGGTGCAGTCGGTTAGCACGCCAGCCTGTCACGCTGGAGGTCGACGGTTCGAGTCCGTTCCGGGTCGCCAAATAAAAAGCATCTATGGTGCAGTTGAGCAGAGAATTCTGCTCAATATGCCTCTGTAGCTCAGTAGGTAGAGCAGAGGACTGAAAATCCTCGTGTCGTTGGTTCGATTCCGACCGGAGGCACCAGTTAAATATGCGGATTTAGCTCATCTGGTAGAGCGCCACCTTGCCAAGGTGGAGGTAGCGAGTTCGAGCCTCGTCGCCCGCTCCAGAAAAAGATAAGGAACGCGCAGCGTTCCTTATTTCATATGGTACCGTGGCCAAGTGGTAAGGCAAAGGTCTGCAAAACCTTCATTCGCCAGTTCAAATCTGGCCGGTACCTCCAGAAGTGATGTTCACTTTTGATCTCGGACGCAAAAAGTTCGGATAAAAGTGAACATTTCTCTTTTATTTGCCATTTTAGCACATGCGATGTTTGAAATTTTAGGGTAAAATGTTAACACAGATTTTTGAGTTTCCATTGATCTCCTCTCATCTTTGAAGCCTGTTGGAAACGGTTTTGCGTGATTTATGCGTAGTATGAGCAGCGCCCTTTTTGATTTCGGAGGAAATTTGAAAAAGGGCGCTGATTTTGTATAGAGTTTTCAGAAAGTTATCATTTTTAAACCTGCCGGGATTTTTGTGGTGTGAAGCCATAAGAATCCCGGCTTTTTTCATTTTCAAAAAGGGCGCTGGCTTCCAGCTCCTGATTTTCAGCCGTTCTCCCGTTACAAGGAGAGCGGCTTTTTTGTTTTCAGAGTCAATTACCAGCGTCTAAAAAAGGGCGCCGGGGAATATGGAGGTAAAAAGTGAAGGATCAAATGAGTTCCAAATCTATGAGAACTGTTCCGGAATACCGTTCTCATACTGGCCCTCCCGGTTTCGCAGAAAAGCCTGTATGCACGGAAACTCCCTTGTGTGAAGGGTGTCCGTTCCCAAGCCATGGTTTTCTGTGTCAGGGCGGGGACGGGGAGTGTATGCGCACGCGATTGATGAAATTATCTGAGAAGGAGAAGACGAAATGAATATGTCGTTTCCAAGCCGTGAGCAGGTGGAGTTTATTCGAAAGAACTATCCACCCGGCACACGTGTTATGCTGAACAACATGAATGATCCATATTCCCCAGTGGAATCTGGAACCAGAGGAACCGTGCGATATGTGGATGATGCTGGCACCCTCGCCGTTGCCTGGGACAATGGGCGCTGCCTTTCTCTCATTCCCGGTGAAGACAGATTCCGCAAACTGACCCAGCAGGAAATAATTCAGGAGCAGGGAATGAAAATGGGGGAGATGGAGCTGTGAGCATACGGCGGATTTCAACGGAGCAGCTCCGTCGTATGGAGGACCAGGAGGGACTTGTCCTTCAAGGCTGCGGCGGCGACCCGCAGGAATGGGTGGATGGCATAAATGAGATTCTCGCTCAGGAAGGCATTCTCAAAAAGGGCGCTGGCTTTGAAGAAGCCTATACCTTCCGGCATGACGGGCTGACCTGTATGCTGTTCCCCTTCAAAGAGAATATGGAACTGGACATGGGAAAACTTGCTATATGGCGGCTGGCATCCTATTCCACCTTCGGCGGAACATGGTTGTCTGACTATGTACCTAACCGATTGGGCGGTTTTATTCGGGAACAGAAAACCGCTCCCGAGCGCATCAAGCCAGACTGCCCGCTCATAGGTGAGGACGGCAACATATTCCATATTATTATGGGAATTGCCTCAGAGGCACTCCGGGAGAATGGAATGCAGGAACAGGCGGAGGAAATGTGCAGCAGGATCTTTCAATGCCAGAGCTATGATTCCGCCCTGAGCATTATTGGGGATTATGTGAATATCACAGCCAAAGAGCAGGCTGAAGAACTGTCCATGGAAATGAATTAAGGCCGTTATGGAATCCGAGAGGAGACCATAACGGCTTTTTTGCTTTCTGCAGAAGATATCAGTCCCACATATGCCTTCTCAGGTAGGATTCCGTATCATAGTCATATCGGAAGCGAACTCCAGAAATTGACTCGCCGCGGAGAATGGCAGTGTATGCCTTTTGGTGGATTTCATTAAGCTCCCGGTCACCGACAAAAAGGTTGTCAGAGATCATCAGGGCAAAGGCAGCGTCCGGGTATTTGGCTTCCAGTTCGGGAATGCTTTCAGGCGCGGCATGGCGCAGGGCGCTGATGCCGGGAATGCGGCGGAAAAATGCTTCCTGTCGCTGCAGAAGCTCCTGCATTGTGTGAGAAATGGCTGTAGTACCCATTGTAAGTATCTCCTTTTGCTGTGCGCACTGGTTGAGATGATACCATGAAATAAGTGAAAGAACAAGACTTGACTTTTCCTAAAATCTTGCTATCGAGGTGCGATGCTTCAAAACCATGAAGGGGGTGATGAATATGAGAGACCGACGCAAATTTAGGGACAGGTGTCCTGAATACAGGAAGAAGTGCAAACTTAACGGCCGATACAGCAGCCTGACCGCAGGCGCTGTACCGGCCTTTTCTATTATGAATGGAGCGTGAGATGACCTATCAGAACACCCATAACCCGCATTGGAAACAAGACAAACCTGCTGCCGATCATCCTGTCCGTGTTCCCCAGGGAATTCGGACGCTATATTGAAATCTTCGGCGGCAGCGGGGCTGTGCTGCTGGGGAAGGAACCCAGCAAATTTGAGGTTTACAACGACATCGAGGGGGAACTGGTGAATTTCTTCCGGGTAGTGAAGAACCGTCCAGCAGAGTTGCTGCTGGAGTTGGATCTGCTGCCCCTGAATTCAAGAGAGGAGTTTACCAGCTGGCTCCACTTCCACGACGGCGGCAATGAACCCACCATCCATTTGGCGGATCAGCTGGAGATCATTGACAGAATAACACCCACCTCTCTGACGGAAGAAGCAGAGAAGCTGAAAACATCCCTCCGGAAGCGCTCGGACTACCGGGATGTCCGGCAGGCGGCTGCTTACCTGATGCGCGTGCGCAACAGCTATTCCAGCTCCGGACGGAGCTTCGCCTGTCAGCCCTTCAATGTGCGCACTCTTTTTGCGCAGATTTGGGAGATGTCCCGGCGGTTGGAAAAGGGAAATTCATACGGTTCTGCCCCATGATACCACCTATCTGGGAATTGAACCCGGTGAGGATCTGTGTACGCTGGTGACCTGTACGCCCACCGGCGTAAATACTCACCGCCTGCTGGTGCAGGGGAGCCGTATCCCGTATGTCCCGGCGGAAGAAACAGAGGCTTCCGCTGAGCCTTATGAGGAAAATACGGATTCCAACTGGGAGAAACAGTATTGGCTTGGTATTCGTCTGGGGCTGGCAGCGATGGTTTTCCTGACGCTGGTGGCAGGCGCGGTGCTGTATATCCGGAGAAACAGAGGAAGGGCAGTCCATAGGAAAGGAGGGCGTTATGTCAGAAAGTAAGGGAAAAATCCTTTTTGTGATTCTGGCTGTTCTGCTTCTGCTGTTCGGCGGCGGAACGATGCTTTATCCAGCTCTCAACGGATTATGGGTTGAACGAACCATGCACAGGGATTCAGAAGATTTCCTGCTTCTGCTGGAGGAAGACGCGGAGAGAACAGCGGTGGAGAACTCCTATGTCATTCCGGAGGAGCCAGGTGCTCCCGAAAGTGTGGAACCACAGATGCCCTTGGAGCACACCCAACTCTGGCTGGATATGAAAGCCTACAACGAAGCCATCTTCCGGGAGGGGCAGAAAGGACTGTCCGATCCTTCTGCTTATGAAGACGCCTGTTTCCGGCTTTCCGACTATGGTCTGAACAGCGAAGTGTTTGGTGTTCTCTCCATTCCAAAGCTGAATTTGCAAATGCCAATCTATATGGGGGCCACAAAAGAAAATATGGCAGCCGGTGCGGCGGTCATGGGGCAGACCAGTCTGCCCATAGGCGGCAGCGATACCAACTGTGTCCTTGCCGGACATCGGGGATGGAACGGCGCGGCATATTTTCTGTACATCAACCAGCTGGAACCGGGAGATACCGTCACCGTTACCAATCTATGGGAGACGCTGAATTACAAAGTATCAGAAGTGAGGGTGATATCGCCCAATGATGTGGAAGCCATTCTCATCCAGCCGGGTCATGAATTATTAACCCTGCTCACCTGCCATCCGCCTGCTTCCGGAGGAAAGCAGCGGTATCTGGTATTCTGTGAGCGCGATTACGAAATGGAGGTTTCATGAAGAAGAAAAGAATTGTAAGACTGCTCACCATGCTCTGTGTCCTGACCCTGCTCGCGGCGTTTATGGCCATTCCCGCCAGCGCCGCTGCAAGCAATGTGTCCGGCGCCATTGAAGGCACCTGGAATGCGGCCAAAGGACAGGTGCAGACCATTGTCAACAACGTAGTGTTCCCCGTCATTGACATGATCCTGGCGGTCCTGCTGTTCGTCAAGATCGCAACGGCGTATATGGACTACCGCAAACACGGACAGTTTGAGTTTACCGCACCGGCGATTTTGTTTGCCTGCCTGCTGTTCGCCCTGACGGCACCCAGCTATATCTGGAGTATCCTTGGCTGAGAAAGGGAAAACGGTGACAGCCTTTGTTTGACTGGTTAGGAGATATCCTCTCAGGGCTGGGAGACGCCCTGAGCGTGGTGTTCGAGGGGGTCGGCGCGGACATCGCCGTGGATATCTGGAACGCGCTGGTAGAGTGGATCTACAACACGGTCTTCGACGCGGTGGCAGACCTGTTCACCAGCATGAACAATATGGGCGCTGAGATTTTCAGCCTCAGCTGGGTGAACGCTGTGGTGCGGCTGTTCACCCTCTTTGGCTGGGCACTTTTCACGGTGGGGGTGGTCGGCGCTGTGTTTGAGGTGGCCATAGAGTCGCAGTCCGGCAGGGTCAGTATCAAGGGCGCTGCGCTGAATGTGCTGAAAGGTTTCTTTGCCTGCGCGCTGATAGGCGTACTCCCGGTGGAGTTGTATAAGTTCTGTGTTTCCCTGCAAAACAGCTTCGCCGGTGACCTGACCCGAATCTTCTCCAGCGCCCAGGGGGCCACAATCGGGGAGATCGCAGTGTTTATTCTGCGCGCGGTGTTTCGGCTGGGAACGCCGTCGGAGCCTGTGCTGAAGCTGCTGTTCTTTTTGCTGGCCTTTTCTTACTGTACCATCAAGGTTTTTTTCGCCAATATCAAGCGGGGTGGTATCCTGCTGATCCAGATCGCGGTGGGGTCGCTGTATATGTTCAGCGTACCCCGTGGGTATACAGATGGCTTCAACCAGTGGTGCAAGCAGGTTATGGCCATCTGCCTGACGGCCTTTTTGCAGACAACTCTGCTGTTCCTGGGGATGCTGACCTTGCAGGACAGTATGCTGATGGGGCTTGGGATTATGTTAACCGCCAATGAGGTACCGCGGATCGCTCAGCAGTTTGGCCTGGATTCCAGCGTCCGGGTAAATGTATCCAGCATGGTGTACAGTACCTCCTCGGCGATCAATCTGGCGAAGAACCTGATGAGAAAGTGAGGACACCTATGAAAACCTATATCTACCCGCAGAACCTGAAGGCCAAGCCCCACCTGTGGCTTTGGGGGATGCGGGATTTTGTGATTCTGGCCATCGCGGCTCTGCTGTCGGTGGTGCTGCTGGTGCATTCGGGACTGCTGTTCCCTCTGGCGGGGGCGCTGTGCTTTGCATTCATGACCATCCGCATGGAGGATACCACCGTCATGGACTATCTGGGCTACGCCGTCCGGCATTTTGTGACCAGCCAGAAATACTACGAATGGAGATGAAAAATGAAAGACAAAAAGCGAAAGGAGAAAAAGCGGCAGCGGGGGCGTTCCGTACAGGAGCTTATGGGTATTTACGGCTTTACCCGGTATGGCCTTGCCACTACAGCCGGGGAGCTGCTGTTTTTCCGGGTGTCTCCCGTCAATATCTCGGTACTGTCCGCATCCAACATCGACGTAAAAATTCACAACCTGCAAACCGCCCTGACGGTGATGCCGGATCTGGAGATCGTCTGCACGGATTCCTGTGAATGCTTTGACGCCAACAAGGCGTACCTCCGCCAGCGGGAGCGGGAGGAGCGCAACGCCTGTGTCCGGCGGCTTCTGCATCAGGACGGAGAAATGCTGACCGAGCTGCAGGCGGAGATGTCCACTGCCCGGCAGTTCGTGTTCCTGCGCCGCTGCTCTGGCTGGAAGCCTGAACAGGTGCTGAGTCTGGCAAATGAGACTCACAAGCAGCTGGCAGGGGCGGGCTTTGATGTGCAGCGGATGAAGAAAGCGGATATCAAACGGTTCCTTGCCATCTATTTCGGTGCTTCCATGGACGGTGACCGGATGCCGGATGTGGACGGGGCGCAGTATGTGCGGGGAGGGAAGAAAGCATGAGCCTGTTTGGACGGAAAAAGAAGGTGCAGAATGGGGACACAGGAGTCCGTACCAAGGATTTCTTTGATTGTATCCTACCGGGAACAATGAAATTCTTCGCCAATTACTACATTGTCGGCGACACCTACCGCTGCGTGTGGGTCATTCGGGAGTACCCGCCTACGACCGAGGAACAGGCGATTCTGGCGCAGCTTGCCGACCGTACCGGGGTCACCCTGCGGCTACCACCGCCGGGTCACGCCGGTGGAGGAAAAGCAGATCGTGAACAACGCTGCCCGGAAAAACCGGCTCATGGCGGGAGACCACGACATCACCCAGGCCATGGAGGCGGAGGGAAATTTGCAGGACGTGCAGACCCTTCTTGCTACCATGCGCAACAACCGGGAAATTCTGCTTCATTGCAGTGTGTACATGGAACTGAAGGCCAGAAGCATGGAAACGCTGGAGCAGCTTCAGTCCCAGATCGCCATGGAGCTGACCCGCGCCAAGATCACAGTGGACAAGCTGACCCTGCGGCAGCAGGAGGGCTTTCTGTCTGTGCTGCCCTTTGGCCGGAACCAGTTTGGCGACCAGTATGAACGGGTACTGCCTGCCGGTTCCGTCGCCAATATGTATCCTTTGAGCTTTTCCGGTAAGACCGACCCCAAGGGCTTCTATGTAGGCAGGGACAAGTACGGCACCAATATTCTGGTGGATCTTGACCGCCGCAGCAATGACAAGACCAACGGCAGTGCCCTGATTCTGGGCAACTCCGGGCAGGGAAAATCCTACCTGATGAAGCTGCTGCTGACCAATTTCCGGGAGTCTGGCAAGGCGGTGATCTGTCTGGATGTGGAAGCGGAATATGAGGATCTGACCCGGAATCTGGGCGGCTGTTATGTGGACTATATGACCGGAGAGTACATCATCAACCCATTGGAGCCGAAGGTGTGGTCTGTGGATGCGGAAGAGCCTGACACAGATGAGGAGAGTCCTGAAGCCTTCCGGAAGGTCACCCGGCTGAGCCAGCACATTGCCTTTCTCAAGGACTTTTTCCGCAGCTACAAGGATTTTACGGATGCTCAGGTGGACACCATGGAGATCCTGCTGGAAAAGCTGTATGCCCAGCGGGGCATTACGGATAGCACGGACTTTTCCGCCCTCAGCCCTATTCACTATCCTGTCATGGCGGAATTCTATTGGCTGTGCCAGAAGGAGTATCTGGAATACGACCCCGGCGAAAAGCATCTGTACACCCAGGAGATGCTCCGGGAGATCTGCCTCGGTATCCACTCCATGTGCGTCGGCTCGGAAAGCCGGTACTTTAACGGCCACACCAACATCGTGGACGACAAGTTCCTTTGCTTCGGCGTAAAGGGGCTTATGGACACCAACAAGCGCCTGAAGGATGCCATCCTGTTCAACATCCTGTCGTATATGAGCAATCGGCTGATAGGCATTGGCGACAGCGTGGCTGCTATCGACGAGCTGTACCTGTTCCTGACCAACCAGACTGCCATTGAGTACATCCGCAATTCCATGAAGCGTGTCCGGAAAAAGGATTCCTGTGTGGTGCTGGCGTCTCAGAACATTGAGGATTTCCTGATTCCCTCCATCCGGGAGTTCACAAAGCCCATGTTCTCCATTCCCACCCACCAGTTCCTGTTCTATCCCGGCGCCATCAACCCAAAGGACTATATGGATGCCCTGCAGGTGGATGAGGCGGAGTATGAGCTGATCCGCAATCCTGACCGCGGCGTATGCCTGTACCGCTGCGGCGGGGAGCGGTACTATCTGCAGGTGCAGGTGCCGGACTACAAGGAAGCTCTGTTCGGGAAAGCGGGAGGCCGCTGATGAGCGTAACCGTCGGCGCGGCGCTCAAAAAGATAGCGGTCGCGCTGCTGTCGGACAAAAAGACACTGAAGAAAGCGGCAATGGCGATTCTGGTTGTGATCGTTGCCCTGTTCATGCCCATGGCTGCTATCATCACCGTATTCAGCGGGACCCTGAAACTGGATGTTGGCGCGCTCCAGGAGCAGATCGTGGAGGAGATGTCCGACGGCGACCGGCAAATGCTTCAGCAGGTAGAGGACACCATGAACGCCATCCAGACCGCTCTGCGGGATGCGGATATGCCCAGCCGTGTCCGGGAAGCCCAGGTGCTGTACATCCTTGCCTTATATGACCATTCCGACCAGCCGGGATTTGTGCCTCGGCTGGTCGGCTGCTTTCAGCCAGAGCAGACGGATGACCAGCTGATCGCCGCCGTCAACAATGCCTTCGGAACCAGTATTGTTGCCGAGGATTTTACAAAGTTGGTGGGCAATGTGCGCTCTCAGTATGTGGACACCTCCAACTATGTCTATCCCACCACCAAGAATAATCTGGATCTGGTGCAGTGGGCAATCTCGGCGGAAGCAGCGGGCTGGGGGTATGTGTGGGGAACCTTTGGACAGGTGCTGACAAGGGACACGCTGGCGGCAAAGGCAGCACAGTATCCGGACAATGTGGGCGTCTATGAGGAGTACATCCGCAGTCACTATCTGGGCAGGCGTACTGCCGACTGCGTGGGCTTTATCAAGGGGTACTGCTGGTACGACCCGGAAACGGATTCGGTAAACTATGCCACCAATGGTATGCCGGATATCGGCGCTGACCAGATGTACCGCGCGGCAGCGGAAAAAGGCCCCATATCCACCATGCCGGAGATTCCGGGACTCGCTGTGTGGCATCAGGGACATATCGGCATCTACATCGGAAACGGCTATGCCATTGAAGCTATGGGAACCCGCTACGGTGTGGTGAAGACCCGGGTCGCTGCCCGCAGCTGGACACACTGGCTGAAAATCCCGTACATCAACTACATTGAGGAAACGGAGGAAGACACATGAAACTGAATGCAATCTTTCAGGGCAAACAGCCTGCCATGGAAGAAGCGCCCTGTGAAGTCTGCAAGGTCATCTGCCTGACAGATAAGGAATATGCGTTTTTCAAAAAGCACTTGATGTACGACTATGACTTCCTCCGTAAGAATGCGGATGGGATGGGCTTTCGCAATGGCATCCGGCAGTGCGTTCTGGTTATGGGGGAAACCTCTGAGGACGGTGTGCTGGTGGACAGCAGCGGTTACGGCTATGCCCGGTACACCGCGCCCTTTCTGGGAGCCAGAAGCTACATGGCCTTGCGGGAACAGAATCTGCTGGTGAGCGGGGAACCGAAAAACCTGACAGCGGAACCGGACTTGGTAGGAAACGGCAGCCCTTGTATGTCTATGGGCTGATTGGTTGCTTTTGCTTCCTTTCCGCTGAAATTTTTGTTGCTTACTGTGAATAGCTATTTCCCGTCGCTTGGGGTATGCTTGCTTTGCAAATCAGGAAAGGAGAACAGCCTATGGAAGCGACCCGCAACCTCTGCGCCCAGATCCCCATCTCCCTGCACGACAGGGTGAGGGAAGAAAGGGAATCGCTGGGGCAGTCCCTCAGCGAATACGTTACCCAAATTCTCAGAGAACATTTTGAAGGAGGAAAACCCATCATGACAGCAACCAAGACACTGGCGTTTCAGATCCCGGAGGAGCTGGATCTGCGGATCAAGAAGCATCTTGCCTCGGAGAAGGAGCGCACCGGGAAAAAGGTCAGTCAGCGGGAGTTCATCGTCAGGCTGATTGAGCAGGCGCTGAACGCCTATGAAGCAGTGGGTACCACTGCGTAGTGAATCATCACACATGCCGCCGGGAGATCATCCCGGCGGCACAATTTTTTGGAGGTCAATATGAAAAAGTGCATTATGGTCGGATATGAGGAAGAAAAGCTGCTGGCACTGCGGATGTACGCGGAGCAGCGTGGGGTATCTGTTGAGGAGGAGCTGGCGCAGGCGGCGGAGTCCATGTATCAGAAGGTCGTCCCTGCCAACGTCCGCGCCTTCGTGGACATGAAGGTGGAGAGCCAGAAGTCAAAAAGAAAGGGTAAGGATGCTTCCGCCTCTGCTGTTGAGGACTGAGTGTGGAGGAACGAATCACCCGGGGGAAAGCAATTCGGCTGAAGTGTCTGGATTGCTGCTGTGGAAGCGCCATGGAGGTTCGCTTGTGTGAGTGCCGGAAATGCCCGCTCTGGCGGTTTCGCATGGGACGGGAATCCACGGAGGATGCGCGGGATTTTGATACGGAGAATGTGGGTGAAGTTCCTGCCCATCCGGGAGGACAGGCAAGATGAAAACACGGGCATGCGCAGAAAAATCCGGAGCTCCCAGCCCCTTCTGCACCGCAGTCAGGTGGTGATCCTGCCTGAGAGATCAGAACTTCGGTATTGAGATCGAAATGACGGGCATCACCCGGAGCGCGGCGGCCAGAATCATTGCCGGACATTTTCATTCTTCTGCTGTTCATGTGGGCGGTACCTACGACACATACACAGTGGAGGATAACACCGGACGGAAATGGAAGGTGGTTTCAGATGCCAGCATCAAGTGTCAGTCCCGGGGGGAGCGGACTGCCAGCCGCCTGTACGCGGTGGAGATGGTAACGCCTATCTGCAAGTATGAGGACATCGAGACGATCCAGCAGCTGGTGCGGGAGCTGCGCCGGGGCGGAGCCAGAGTAAACGACAGCTGCGGCATCCACATCCACGTAGACGCGTCCCGGCATGATCCCAAGACTCTGCGCAATATCGTCAACATCATGGCATCCAAGGAGGATCTGCTGTACAAGGCGTTAAACGTGCAGATCGACCGGGAGTGTTACTGTCAGAAGGCCGACCTGCGTTTTCTGGAGGATGTGAACCTGAAGCACCCCAAGTCCATGGCTGAGTTTGAGACCTTGTGGTACAACGGCGATTCCCGGCGGAATGTCCATTACGACTACTCCCGGTATCACGCGCTGAATCTGCACAGTGTGTTCAGCAAGGGAACCATTGAGTTTCGGATGTTCAATTCCACCCTCCACGCCGGGGAGGTCAAAAGCTACATCCAGCTGTGTCTGGCGATTTCTCATCAGGCGCTGATCCAGCAGCGGGCCATGCACACCAGAACCCAGTCGGAGAACGAAAAGTACACCTTCCGCACATGGCTTCTGCGGCTGGGGCTGATAGGGGACGAGTTCAAAACTGCCCGACAGCATCTGCTGAAAAATCTGGAGGGCAATATCGCATGGAAAGACCCGGCGCAGGCAGAGCGTCAGCGGGAGCGTCTGATGCAGCAGCGGCTGGAGCAGGCACACGCTTCCGCTCCCGATACGGCACAGGAAGCACGACAGGAAATCACAATGGAATACGGATAGGAGGAACTATGGCAAAATTGTATGTTGCCTATGGCAGCAATCTGAATAAGGAGCAGATGCGCTACCGCTGCCCCACGGCAAAGTTTGTGGGGACAGGAATTATTGAGGGCTATGAGCTGCAATTCAAAGGAGCGCTTCATGGCGCCTGCGCTACCATTGCGCCAAAGGAAGGCGCTGCTGTTCCGGTGGGGATCTGGACGATCCAGAAGCCGGACGAAAAACGTTTGGATCTCTATGAGGGTTCTGTAATCGGGGGAAAGGCGCCTGCACTTCTCAAGAAACTCAGCCTGAGAGATTTGCGCGACGAACACGTCGGAAGAAGGAAAAGCCTCTGCGCTACCGCAAAGTAGATAGTCCACGCTTACATGGAATAAACGGGCAATTGTGATTATCACATCGTAAGACGGCATACATCTTCCTGACTCATACTGGGAAATCATGGAATCACTGACATGCAGTTTTTCGGCCAATTCCTTCTTTTTCCACCCTTTATCCTCACGGAGTGATATCAGACGTTCTGCAAATGTTTGCATGGTTTCCCCCCTTTTATGCTTTCCGAACTGTAGCTTAAGTATCATACAATATTTTTGTTGAGATTTCAGGAAACCGAAGAAATACAATACATATCAGATGAACAATGTAGTAATTCTACGGAACACGGCAAAAAACATGCTTATTACTAATTTTTTGAGATTTTGTGTTGCAGAATTGATGTTGGATTGTCTTATATTATGTGAGTTCAATGGCAGTATAGAACATACATAGAGGAGATTTCCATTGTACCAGAAGAAGCATAAGTCCCAGACGGAGTTAGCGGCAGCCTTCTACGAAACATACAAGAAACGGATATACCAGATCGCACGGTATCTTTCGCCCGATGAAGATGCATGCAGTGAGCTGGTACAGGAAACCCTTTGCGCGTTACTGGATCATCTGGATTTGCTGGAGAGTCTGCATCCTGAGCAGATTGAAGTGTATATTGCGAGGACAATGCACAACATTAAAATCAATGCATATAGGAGGTCTAAGAAACTGTCTTTTGTCAGTTTCGAGGAAATGGACTCACAAAATCTATCAGGGAACTTGGATGAACAGATGGAGAATATGACGACGCATTTGGAGGTACTCCATCTCATGGAAAAGCTGTCGTTGGAGGACAGATTGCTACTGCGCGGGAAGTACATTGAAGGGAAATCGGCTCAAGAACTTGCAGAAATGCTGGGGTGCAAGCCGGATTCCATTCGCATGAAGATGCTGCGCGCTAGAAGGCGGGCTTTTCATATTTTGCAGGAAAGGTAAGGTTTGTATCGGTGGACAACGAGATTCAAGACAAGTACATGGACGCAGTCCTTGCTATGCTAATGGACGAATACGCTGAGGCAGAAGCTGAGATGCTTTTACAGAACAGCAAAGATGAGATTCCAGAAGTAGAGATGCCAGAGGAACTGGACAGGAAGTGTCAGGCACTGATCCGAAAGAAATTTGTGCGGAAAAAGCGCCAGCATGCACTTGAGGCTTTGGGGAGAGCTTCCAAATGGGCTGCGGTCCTCACAATTATACTGCTGGGCACATTTTCTGCTCTGTTTTTGACGGTGGATGCAGTCCGAACGCCTGTGATTAACCTTTATCTAAAGAATATGGGGAATCATTCGGTCTTAACCATTGGACAACCGAGTCAGCAGTCCATGCAGGAAAGTCTGGGAGACGGATTCACAGATATTCTGGTTAGTAAATTGGCGGAATTGCTTCCAGCAGGGTACACTTTAGACGAAGGGTACTTCGATGAAAACGGTGTCGGCTTTGCATGTTTTACAAACCGGGAGAAATCGGATATTAACCTCAACATTATGAATGGCAATTCCTTTTATGCGGTGGGCACAGAAAATTGTGATATATGCGAGAGGCTTTCAGGAGAGGGAATCGAGGGTTACTACATAGAGAAGGGAGATCGAAAATCAGTGGTATGGCTGAATAATTCCGAAGGCAAAATCTACACATTGGCATCAGGCGCTTTAGGAAAGGACAGCCTTCTGCAAATTGCAAACACATTACAAGGGCTTGAAGACACAAATTCATAATAATGATCAGAAAGGAAATCTTATGAAACGTTTTGCTTCTTTTTTGCTCGCTTTTGTTCTGGTTTTTTCCATGGCAATTCCTGCATTTGCCACAGAGAATCCGCAGGTACAGCGTAGATTTAAGCATATTATTAGCTTTGGCACCAGCATTACGTACGGAGACTGGGGAATTGCCACATGCAGTTCGTCGGTCATAATTGATTCAGGATATAAGGTTAGTTTGACGCTGACGCTGCAGAAATCGAGTGGAAATGATGTCTGGGAAGACGTGGAATCCTGGTCTTCAGAAGGAAATGCGGGAGCCGCGATTTCGGAGCGCCGTGCGCTTTACAGTAAATATAGCTATCGCGTTAAGGCTACAGCCACAGTGTATGACCTGAATGGGAACTGGATTGAAAGCGAGACCCAAATTGACTACTGACTTGCGATACGCCACCATTCTGCCGGATACGGCATTTCTGTGTGCTGCGGTGGTCGATTACTATTATTCCTGTGCTATAACCAATACATCCCTACCAAAACACTGACCCAAGACCCCGTGATGCATATATAGACGTTTCCCTCGAAAGGCGTCCATGAAAAATCCCTCATGCCGGTTTCGAAAGCCTTGGCGACCCCTTTTTAAAACGCGAACAGCGCAGGCGATTTCCAAGTCGCCTGCGCTGTTCTTTCCTGTGACACCGTTCTCCAACTTCCGCTATCAAAACATGACGGATATTGGAGAGCGGTGTCGTTTCTATTTGCTTTGTTCGGCAAGATTTTGCCAACAGTGTACTAAAAAGCAGAAATTCTCTGATTTGCACGAGAAATCATCGGTATTCTTACCCCCAATTCGTGCGCCTCCTTCTGAAATTTGAACTAACTTGTCAAATTTCAATTCTAAGGAGGTCTGCGTTATGGCAGATAAGGAAAAATATGTGATCAAAATTCAGGGGCAACTAGTGGAAGTGTCCCCGGAAGTTTACTATGCTTATTTTCATATGGAGCGGCAGGAGCGCTGGCAGGAGGAGAAACAACAGGAACACGGGGTTATGTCCTATGATGCTTTGGATAACGCTGAAACGGTTGGGCAAGAAAATATTGCGGATGCTGGCAGCCCCGGATTGGAAGAAAACATAATTGCTGAGGAGCTTCGGAGCAGGGTTCGACATGCTGTGGCAGCACTTCCCAAGGCAGAACGGGAGCTTATTCAGGCAATCTATTACGAAGGGCTGAGTGAGCGTGTGTATGCGAAACAGCACGGGATCAGCCAGAGAGGAGCCAATAAACAGCGCAGAAAAATCCTGTCGAAGTTAAAAATGTTTTTAGATTTTATGGGAATTTTTTGACTTTTTGTTCTCAGAAGTTTCTTAAAACCGGATAAGTAGTGAGGGAAACTTTCCTGAAACGTCAGGAGAATCCGTCATGAACCTTGTCAATTACATATCCAGAAGCGGAAATACATCCGCTGGTGTGCCATGCAAAGACAGAGAATTGGCAAGCGACATTGAAAAATGCGCGATGACCCACCTGTGCAGTCTATCTGCATCAATGCGGCAAGGAAGGTGGTTAGCGGGTCCGTTGGTTCAGAAAACAGGCCGTGGCCGACCTGTCTCGCGATGACAGCACCAGTGTTGGTACTCCTGCCCCCAAAGAAATATTGGTTTGAATTTTATTGTTCCAGATTTCCTTATAACCACTCTGTGTAGCAAGCACCCAAGGATTATTGCGATTATCGTCCGTTCCGTGTGAGGGAATATAACCGTTAGAGTACATGACGGGAATACTGATCGGGCTCTGTCCCATTAAGGAAGTCCATACGTTAGCACCTTGTCCCGGTGCATTACGTTTTTTCAAAGAACCAGATACTCCCACTTTAACAAGTGTACTTTTAGTAATGTCTATATCTGTATTCAGACGATAGTTCCAACGCTGGCTACTGGGATTGGTATTATAATCCTTGCGCATAGCCTCATCCGTCTTATACATACCTTCCTCATTAATATAACTGAGAGATACGAAGTAACGTGCCGTGCTACCACCACCACTCATATTCAGATTGGCACGATAAGTCATGGCTCCATCCTTCATCAGCACATCCATCCAGTCCACATTCGGATACAAATCCTGATCAAGCCCCAATCGCAAGATTTCCATTTCATCATCCTGATACATTCTCTCCTGATTACGCGTAATCCGCGCTTCATTCATCAGCATAGCATAACTATAGCCATCCGCAAATTCGGGTGTGATGGTGCGCGAATTATAAGAACTTTCCACCTTAGCATTGATTTTGATCTTACCTTCCTTACCACGTTTAGTAGTAATCAAAACCACACCATTTGCACCGCGAGAACCGTAAATTGCTGTGGTAGAAGCATCTTTCAATACAGTAAAAGACTCAATATCTTCAATGTTAATTTCATCCAAATCACGTTCAAAACCATCAACCAGCACCAATGCAGCACTATTGGCACCAAAAGTGGAGATACCTCGAATCCAGAATTCAGAAGTGTTCACACCCGGTTGTCCGGAAGTCTGCATAGCAAGCACACCCGACACATTTCCCGCCAGTGCGTTAGAAAGATTGGCTGTAGGGTTAGATTTCAAAACCTCGACATCTACATTCGTCACGGCACCAGTCACGGTCAACTTTTTCTGTGCACCAGTTCCCGTGATTACAACCTCATCGATTTCCTTAGCTTCCGATTCTTTCATTGATATATTAACCAGATTCTGACGTTTCACCAATACCTCTTGCGTATCGAAACCAATATACGAGAATACCAAACGAGAAAATTCCTCAGTTTTAATCTTGTAGCGTCCGTTGATATCTGTTATTGCACCTAAACCCGGTTTGTCCTTCACTGTCACATTAACACCTACCAATGGTTCTTTATTCATGTCTGTCACGACTCCTGTCACCTCAATCGTTTTTTCTTGTGCAAAGAGAGAAACTGAGACTAACAACAAACAAATCGTAATAAATTCTTTTATTCTCATGCGTTCTTCTTTTTATTGATTTCCTTGGTTCTGATTATCATCGGATGCTTCTATGCTTAAATCGTCAGAGGCTTGTTCCCTAGCAATCTTCCGAATCTTATGATTTCCCCAATCACCTACATAGAAAGTCTTTGTAGCCTCATCGTAGGCTAAAGCTGTCGGTTGATTAAAACGTGCTCTTTCACGCACCTCCCCATTTTGCTTACCCCATTTATAACTGGTTGAGGAAGCGGAACCACGTCCGGCAAATGTAGAAACCACTCCATCCGGAGTCAACACTCGGATACAATGATTCTCTCTATCTGCAAAATAAAAGTCATACCAATCAGCTTTATTGGCAGCCTTGTACTCCTCATTAAGAACAAAAACACCTTGACCGGGCCTATTGATACGTGCATTGATACCAACAAGATCTTTATAATCCGCCTGACCGGATTGTCCACACACAATGTACGGCGTCACTAATTTTTTTGTTTCATCATCATAATTGGAGCGAAGTATATAATGCGATTCATGCATTATGATATACACATATTTACCTGTTGGATGAGGAACCATACTAAAGTCAACGGTTTGGTTAGGTACGCTAAATGCCAAAAGATCATCCAGCCCTTCTCCTTTAGGAACTTCCGGATTGTTATTATAACCGTTCTCTTCAAAATTATATCTGTACACTTTACCCTCTGCACGATAATTGAAGTAAAGTTCTCCCGTTTGCGGAAGGACCATAGAGCCATTGCAAGCATTACCACGCGTCAAAGCTACCCAACTAGACTCTTTGAAATCTAGTCCGTCCACACTACTTCCACGCTTTAAGATAATGTTGTTTCTATTCTTAGAATTACCAGTCTGAGGAGTAGCCAATACCATATCACCATCATTAGTCCATGTAATAGTAGTTGCACGTTTAATGTCATTCAATTTTTTAGAGTAGATCATTTTCTTTTCCAAATCCAGTATCCTTAAAGGTCTTTCATTATCATTTTGAGACAAGTATAGGATATTAGTATGTTGAGGATCGAAAGAAAACCAAAAAGGATAATCAATCTTTCCGCAATTATCAAACGGTCCAGTCTCTACAATATCGCCCTGACCCAATTCATCTACATCACCACATAAGTCTGTCACCACCAATTGTGGTTCATACTGGTATTTTTCAGGCAATATCACAACTTGCTCACCAACTTTCACTTCTACAGTTCCTTCAAAACAACTCTCCGGTGTAGAACAATAAATGCTAGTACCTTTAGCACTGATAACAATCGCATCCTTTCCACCTACCTTAACGGAAACAAGAGAAGGATCTGTGCC
>ERZ860076.379-NODE-379-length-30248-cov-6.198688_pt1 | contig 30248 bp, 33 predicted proteins | sample MGYA00509982_ERZ860076 | MGnify/ENA primary metagenome ERZ860076 (study PRJEB30046, sample SAMN00715193) | human gut metagenome | study: EMG produced TPA metagenomics assembly of the A metagenome-wide association study of gut microbiota in type 2... | reverse complement strand
TATTCTGATAGATAAAGACTTACGCTTGAATATTTCTGGTTATTTTTGGTTGTTTTGAGATTCTAAATACAAGCCAATAATGATCTGTTTTACATGTTGAGACTTGAAATAACTGTAAAGTAAATCATAATAATGATAAAACCAATAGCTCCGATAATCAGCGCCACACTAGCCCATTTCTTTTTTCTAGCTTCTTCCATTCTAATTTATATTTATGGGATTAATATAATTTATCGTCAGATATCTACTTCCGGAAAGCTATAAATACACTATATCAACATCATTTTTTTACTTCTTCATCGTTACAAAGTTAGCATTTTCTATGAGATTTCAATCATCTAAAACAACTTTTCATTCTCTTTAGACTAAATTATGCAACTACAGATAATAATATGGAACACAAGATTTTATCTATTACTGTTTTTTTATCATGTGAAAGTTGTATATTTGCATAATTGACAATTCTGATTAAACACATTCACACCAGGAAAAGAATCAAAAAACAATAAAAATACAAAGATGAAATTACTTAAATTACTATTCGTTGTTTTGCTGTTTGCCTGCAATGACGACTCAAAAGACACTCCGACTACCGGAGAGCCCAAACAAATTGTTGTAGAAATGGACGCTGCCGCCTCCAATGTGACAGATGTTTCCGGCACATATACGTTGGAAGCCAATAAAGAATACTGTGTTCGGGAAGATGGAAAATATAAGATATTAAGTGAAATAGGGCGCGGCGGAATGATAGATATTATAGCCCGAAAAAACGGCAGGCTCGCTTTCGTAGAAGTGAAATCGCGCGATGAGCACGCCGTAGTTTCGGCTGAAAAGGCAGTTACGCCCGCAAAAAGGCGCTTTTTGATAAAGACTGCCGAGATATATTACCGCGGCTATAAGCAAAAGTACGGCGAAGCGATATGCCGCTTTGACGTGGCTGCGGTCGTAATGGAAAATAAGAAAGTCAAACATGTGCGGTATTACGTTGCAGCATTCGACGTGAGCGGCGCGTGAAAAAGCAAAAAATTTTATCAGAAGGGTGAATTTTTATGTATTACAAGAGCACCAGAAACAGCGAGGTAAAAGTTTCCTCGGCACAGGCGATAGCACAGGGCATTTCGGTAGACGGCGGACTTTTCGTTCCCGAAGAGATACCCTCTATCAGCATGGAAGATCTGAAAAAACTGGGCGAGCAGGATTACCGTGCGCGCGCAAAATTCGTATTCGGCAAATTCCTTACCGATTTTACCGAGGCTGAGATAGCTTACTGCGTAGACAACGCCTACAATACTAAGGCTTTCGATACCGATAATATAGCCGAGCTTGCGCACCTTTTCGACGGTACATATATGCTCGAGCTTTGGCACGGCCCTACCTGCGCTTTCAAAGATATGGCGCTCCAGATACTGCCTTACCTGCTCACGACTTCTACCAAGAAGCTCCATTCTGATAAAAAGGTGGTTATCCTCGTTGCTACTTCGGGCGATACCGGCAAGGCTGCTCTCGAGGGCTTCAAGAACGTGCCCGGCACATCTATAATGGTATTCTACCCCGAGGACGGCGTGTCTGCAATGCAGAAAAAGCAGATGACCACTCAGGAAGGCGACAACGTGGGCGTTTGCGCTATAAAGGGCAACTTCGACGACGCTCAGAACGGCGTAAAGGCTATATTCACCAACCGCGAGATAGCTGAGGAGCTTGAAAAGAACGGCATGATGTTCTCCTCCGCAAACTCCATCAACTGGGGCAGACTTGCGCCGCAGATCATCTACTACATCTCTTCCTACGCTCAGCTTCTTGCAGACGGCGAGATCAGCGAGGGCGAAAAGATAAATATAGTAGTTCCTACCGGCAACTTCGGTAATATCCTCGCAGGCTACTACGCTAAGCACATGGGAGTTCCCGTAAACAAGCTCATCTGCGCTTCCAACGCAAACAACGTTCTTACCGATTTCTTAAAAACAGGTATCTACGACAGAAACAGAGATTTCCACGCTACTATCTCTCCCTCGATGGATATTCTTATCTCTTCTAACCTCGAAAGACTGCTCTATATGCTCAGCGGCGAGAACGACGCGCTTATCAGAGAGTGGTTCGGCAAGCTTGCTTCCGAGGGCAGATATGAAGTTTCCGACGACGTCAAGAAGATACTCTTTGAGGAATTCTCGGCAGGCTGCTGCAGCGATGAAGAAACCAAGGCTACCATCAAGAAGATATATGACAAATATTCCTATACCTGCGATACCCACACGGCTGTTGCAGTAAAGGTATATGAGGATTACAAGGCTGCTACCGGCGATCAGACCAAGACCATCATCGCTTCCACCGCAAGCCCCTATAAGTTCTCCGGCTCTGTACTCTCCGCTCTCGGCGAGAACACCGAAGCTTCTGAATTTGAGCTTGTAGATAAGCTCGCCGAAGTATCGGGACTGGCTGTTCCTGCTTCGCTCGCGGCTCTTAAAGATAAGGACGTAAGATTTACTAAGGTCATTGATAAGACTGAGATGAAGGATTACGTTTTCTCTGCGCTCGGCATCTGATATGTACGCGCCCGCTCTTGCGGACGCATGAAGCTTATCTGCTCTTGAAAGTCTTGCACTCTGTTTCATCGCAGCAGTCGGGCTTAGAGCAGGTGCAGCTTACGTCGATCTTATCGGCGGTACATTCGCAGGCGTTCTTGTTGTGAATACAATTCTCAACGTTGCAGTGGATACCTCTGATACTGTTTTCCATTTTAGTTCGCTCCTTTGATCTTTTGTAGTATGCCGCTTGTTCGGCGTAAAAATATTATATCCGACGCTGCGAAAAATATACGTCGGAGAACGGAGGTTTTTGATTTGTCGCTGTTTGTTATTGCAGATCTGCATTTGTCCGTTTCGGTAAATAAGCCTATGGATATATTTGGCGGCTGGGACGATTACATGAATAGGATCCGTACTAACTGGCAGGCGAAAGTCAAAGACGGCGATACGGTAGTCCTGCCGGGCGATTTTTCGTGGGCGACCAAGCTTGAAGAAACTCTGGAGGATTTCAGATTTCTTGCCTCGCTGCCTGGCGAAAAAATAATGCTCAAAGGCAATCACGATTACTGGTGGAGCACAATAACAAAAACGGAAAATTTTTTTAAGGCAAACGGCATCGAACGCGTAAAACTCCTGCACAATAATTTCTATCCTTTCGGCGCCCGCGGCATTTGCGGTACGCGCGGCTGGATAAATGATAACGGCGAGCCTGCTGATAAAAAAGTGCTCATGCGCGAGGCTGTACGGCTTGAACTTTCTATCTCCGCAGCGGAAAAAGCGGGGTATAAGCCGCTCGTGTTTCTGCATTATCCGCCAGTTTACCTTACGGGCGTGAACGAGGAGATAATGGAGGTTTTGCACAAGCACGATATAAAAGAATGTTTCTACGGACATATCCACGGCAAAAAAGGCCACGCCTGCGCTGTAAAAGGCGAGTACCAAGGCATAAATTATCACCTGATTTCAAGTGATTATCTACAATTTGTACCAATGGACATAACCGAATTTGTACAAAGCGCCGAATAGTATGAAAACCACTAGAAATCTATAAAAAAGTATGCTATAATAAATAAGTTATTATAATATTTTAACGGAGGAATTTAAAATGAGTTTAAAGGCAGTAAATAATGTCGAAACGAATAAGTATGAGCTTGAGATAGAGATTTCGGCTGAAGATTTTGAAGCGGCTGTTCAGGCAGCTTATCAGAAAGCCAAGAAGAATATCTCCATCCCCGGTTTCCGTAAGGGCAAAGCTCCCCGTAAGCTTATCGAGAAAGAGTACGGCGAAAACGTATTCTATGAGGACGCAGTAAACGACATCGCCGGCGAGGCTATCGACTCCGCAGTTGCTGAGGCTAAGCTTGAGCTTGTTGCTCGCCCCGACGCAGAAGTTACCGCTGTAAGCAAGGAAAACGGCGTTGTCCTCAAGGCTACCTGCATCACCAAGCCTGAGGTAACTGTTTCTGACTATAAGGGTATAGAAGTAGAAAAGATCGTCAATGCTGTAAGTGACGAGGACGTTGACAACAGAGCTAATTCCATCTGCGAGAAGAACGCAAGAATGATAACTGTTGACGACAGAGCTGCTCAGAACGGCGACTTCGTAAACATCGACTTCGAGGGCTTCAAAGATGGCGTTGCTTTTGATGGCGGCAAGGCTGAGGGCTTCGTTCTCGAGCTCGGCAGCGGTCAGTTCATTCCCGGCTTTGAGGATCAGATCGTTGGTCACAACGCAGGCGAAGAGTTCGACATCGACGTTACTTTCCCCGACGAGTATCAGGTAGAAGAGCTTAAGGGCGCTCCCGCAGTATTCAAGATCAAGCTCAACGAGATCCAGTACAAGGAAGTTCCTGCGCTTGACGACGACCTCGTAAAGGATTCCACCGAGTTCGATACTGTTGACGAGTACAAGGCTGACATCAGAAAGAGCATGGAAGAAGCCGCTGAAAAGGCTGCTGAAAACGAAGTTGAAGGCAAGCTCTTCGACGCAGTAGTTGAGAAGATGCAGGCTGAAGTTCCTCAGGTAATGTACGATAACCGCATCAACGAGATGCTTCAGGAGCTTTCGCAGCGCCTCGCACCTCAGGGCATAACCCTCCAGCAGTACTTCCAGTACACCGGTCAGAGCCTTGACGACGCTAAGAAGATGTATGAGGAGCAGGCTAAGAAGCAGGTAGACCTCAGACTGGCTCTCGAAAAGATCGCAGAGATCGAGAACATCGAGCCTACTGCTGATGAGATCGACGCAGAGTACAAGAGAATTGCAGAAGCTTACAATATCGAGATAGATCAGGTAAAGGCTGTACTTCCCGAAGACGGCGTAAAGCTTGACGTTGCAGTAAGCAAGGCGGTAGACCTTATCAAGGATTCGGCAGTTATCAAGTAATAACAGTTTATACTATATTTCGCCCGCCTGTATTCGCGGGCGAAATGTGTATTAGCGAAAGGATACGTCAAATTTCGACCGTATCTTTAAAAAGACCCATTTTAGGAGGTAGTTTTATGGCATTGGTACCTTACGTAGTAGAACAGACGGGAAGAGGAGAGCGCAGCTACGATATTTACTCGCGCCTGCTCAATGACAGAATAATAATGCTCTGCGACCAGATCGACAACGCTACGGCAAGCGTGGTAATAGCTCAGCTTCTTTATCTTGAGGGACAAGACCCCGAAAAGGATATTGATCTGTATATCGACAGCCCCGGAGGAGTTATCACAGCCGGTATGGCAATATATGATACCATGCAGTATATCAAGTGCGACGTTTCGACAATTTGTATAGGCATGGCTGCTTCTATGGGCGCATTCCTGCTTTCAAGCGGCGCAAAGGGTAAGCGCTTTGCTCTGCCGAACAGCGAGATCATGATACACCAGCCCCTCATCAGCGGCGGCGGCATATCGGGTCAGTGCACAGATATAAAGATAGCTTCTGACCATATGGTGAGAACAAGAGAAAATCTGAATCGTATACTTGCTAAAAATACCGGCAAGCCCATCGAGCAGATAAATATCGATACCGAGCGTGATAATTACCTTTCCGCGCAGCAGGCTGCTGATTACGGACTTATCGACAAGGTGATCGCTCACAGATAATTTTTAAGGATTGATAAAAATGGCGAACGATAATATCAAAAGATGCAGCTTCTGCGGAAAGCCCGAAACTAAGGTGCAGTATATCTTTTCTTCTGATAACAACCACATCTGCGACGAGTGCGTTGTACTTTGCTATAATCTGCTGAACAAGCAGCTTGAGATGAAAAATAACGATATAACTGCTGAATTTGCAGACGACGGCGGCGTACAGCTCCACACCCCCGCAGAGATCAAAGCGGTGCTCGACGAATACATCATCGGACAGGATCAGGCTAAGATCTCGCTGGCAGTAGCGGTCTATAATCATTATAAGCGCATACTCTCGCTCGAAGAGCACGGCGAAGATGATGAGGAAGACGTAGAGCTGCAAAAGAGCAATGTGCTGCTTCTAGGCCCTACCGGTACAGGCAAAACGCTGCTTGCGCAGACGCTCGCAAAGCTGCTAAACGTTCCTTTCGCGATAGCAGACGCTACTACTCTTACTGAGGCGGGCTATGTCGGCGACGACGTTGAAAACGTTCTGACGCGCCTTATCCAGGCAGCAGATTACGACGTTGAAGCGGCGGAAAAGGGAATAATCTACATCGACGAGATCGACAAGATCTCCCGCAAGTCGGAAAACACATCTATTACCCGCGATGTAAGCGGCGAGGGCGTTCAGCAGGCTCTGCTTAAGATAGTAGAGGGCACGGTTTCAAACGTTCCTCCGCAGGGCGGCAGAAAACACCCGCATCAGGAATTTATCCAGATAGATACGAAGAATATACTCTTCATCTGCGGCGGCGCATTCGAGGGACTGGAAGCAGTTATCAAAAAGCGCACCGATTCTTCCTCCATGGGCTTCGGCGCTAACGTTTCCAAAAAGGACGAAGAGCACAACATTATGAAAAAGGTAGTTCCGCACGACCTCGTGAAGTACGGGATAGTGCCTGAGCTGGTCGGCAGACTGCCCGTTATCACCGTGCTTGATGAGCTGGACGAAAACGCGCTTTGCAGAATACTGACCGAGCCGAAAAACTCGCTGATAAAGCAGTACACAAAGCTCTTCAAGCTTGACGGAATAGAGTTTGAGATCACCGATGAGGCTAAGCTGGAGATCGCGAAAATGGCTATCGGCCAGAAAACAGGCGCTCGCGGACTGCGCGCTATCGTAGAAAATGCGCTGACGAAGATAATGTTTGAAGCGCCGTCTGATAAGCAGATAACAAAAGTTGTCATCACTGACAAGACGGTAAAAGGCGAAGAGCCCCCGCAGATCACCCGCTCGGAGGATTCGCCCAGACTTGAAGCGAAATAATGTACAAAAGATCTGCTCGATTTTCGGGCAGATTTTTTTCTTGACAATTGTGCAAATATGATGTATAATAAAATATAGTATTAAAATTATATTTCGGAGTGGTGAAAGTGCATAAAAATGCAAAAACTATCATTTGCTCAGTTGTCACAACCTGCATTATGCTGACCTCGCAGCTCGGCGCAGAGGCTTACGGCGTGGCTGAGAGCGGATATATAGATGAAGCGATCGGCGTGACGGAAACTGCTGATGAGAATATCTGCCGGCATAGGTTTGGCAGCTGGCATTTCGTCAAAAAGCCTACCTGCACTAAGGACGGCGCAAAAACGCGAAGCTGCGCCATTTGCGGCGAGGTCGAAAGCGTCAAGCTCAACAGGCTGGGGCATAAGTTCGCCACTAAGCAGGTGCAGCCCGACTTTCTCCACAACGGCTACTCAAAGCATACCTGCATGCGCTGCGGGTACGTCTATAAAGACACCTACATCGATAAAAATATCCTTCGCGCTCCGAAAGATCTCGGTTACGCTTCGCAGGTCAACTCGGTAAAGCTGAGCTGGAGCAAGGTGCTTTACGCCGACGGCTACCGCGTTTATATGTACAGCGGCGGCAAATGGCGCAAGGTCGCGACCGTCAAGAGCGGCTCGTCTTACAAGATAGCAGGGCTGAAACCGGGCAAGTATAAATTCCGCGTTGGGGCGTATGTGCGGCAGTCGGGCAAGGTAGTGTCGGGCAAAAACGCCGCCTGCACGGCAGTCACTAAGCCGAAGTCGGTAAAGCTCATAAGCGCGGATGCGAAAAAGAGCACGGCTACCGTTTCGTGGAAAGCCGAGGATTGCAGCGGGTACGAGGTATACATCAGGCACGGCGCGAATTGGAAGCGCGTAAAGACACTCGCCAAAGGCAGCAAATACAAGATAACGGGTCTGAAAAAGGCGACGAGCTATAAGGTAAAAGTTCGCGCTTTCTTCACCGACTCAGACGGCGCGCGGCAGTACGGTGAGTTCTCGCGCACGCTGAATTTCAAGACAAAGAAGTGAATCTATGCAGGATAAATTAGTCAGATGGTGGGATAAATGGACAGTGAAAATACTCATCTTTGCGGCAGTTCTCGGCGTTGCCCTTTTCGCGGCAACGTACAGCCTGCAATTCATCGCTACAACTATCTACTCCGTCATCATGGCTATGGTCATGGTGCGCCGAAAAGAGCACCTCTCGATATGGCTGACCTGCTTCGTCATTCTGATGTATGTTCTTATCTTCACGATACCGCCGCTGTATCTGCACTCTGCAAGCGTCGCAAGATACAAATTGCAGCGCGGCTACATAGGACTTTACAACAATGTCAAAGAACCGAGCGGGCTGCCCGATTACGCTGACGATATGCAGGAGCTGAAATTTGAATATTCGGCAAGCGTAGGCAAACACATAGGCTATTACAGCGTGAGCTTTACTACTGCGCGCGAAAATGCGGAAGCGTATGAGGCGCAGCTTGCGAAAAAAGCAAAGCACGCTGTACCGCTGAGGAAGTTCAAAAACGGCGCTGAGATAGGCGGCGAGAAGATAACGCTTCGTCTGGACGAAAGCTGGAAGAAGTATTACAACAGCGAAAGCTCCGCCATGCTCTACATCCTGACTCACGATGTGCGCGGCAATGACCCGATACTCTCAGCAGCGGCGATAGACCCCGCTGCGGGCAAGGTGCTGTTTTTGCAGATGGGTTACAGATAAATATTCGTCCGAGGGGCAAGCAAAAACCGCCTTTCGGACGTTTTCATTTTTTCAGCATAATCTGCTTTTACGATACATATATTTTATTACACAAAAAATATATGTATTGGGGTGAGAAGATGAGCCTTACTGACAAGTGCCGTCCGATAATGCTCGGCGAGTACATGGTAAGCAAGAGGGCTACCGTAAGGGCGGCGGCGAAACAGTTCGATATTTCAAAATCTACTGTTCATAAAGACATACGCGAGCGCCTGCCCGACTTAGAGCCTGAGTTGTATAAAGAAGTGGCGAAGCTGCTGGAGCTTAATAAACAGGAACGTCATATCAGGGGAGGCATGGCTACCAAACACAAGTACGAGCTGCAAAATATGCTCAGAGAAAAAAATCGCGAAGATGATAAAAATTTATAAAATACTCTTGATTTTGTGCCGAAATAGTAGTAAAATATAAATATAGGTTTAACTTTGCAAATATTTATTTGAAAGGAAGTAATCAAAGATGTCAAAGGAATTTATCGTTGAAACATCTGCAAGACACGTTCACGTAACTAAGGAAACGCTCGAGGTGCTTTTTGGCGCAGGCCACGAGCTTACTAAGAAAAAGGATCTTTCTCAGCCGGGTCAGTTTGCCTGCGAAGAGAGAGTTACCGTTGTAGGACCTAAGAAAGAGCTGGCTAACGTATCTATCCTCGGTCCCTGCCGCAAGGCTGACCAGATAGAGCTTTCGGCTACCGACGCACGTTCTATCGGCATAGCAGCACCCGTTCGCGAGTCGGGCGACGTAGCAGGCTCGGGCGCATGTAAGCTGGTAGGCCCCTGCGGAGAGGTAGAGGTAAAGGAAGGCGTTATCGTAGCTAAAAGACATATCCACCTTACACCTGCCGACGCTGAGGAGCTTGGCGTTACAAACGGCGAGATAGTAGCGGTAAAGATCGACTCTGCTGACAGATCGGCTATTCTCTGCGATACCGTTTGCCGCGTAAGTGAGAACTACGCAAGAGCGATGCACATCGACACTGACGAATCCAACGCAGTAGGCGCGGGCAGAAACCAGATGGGCGTTATCGTAAAGCTTTGATTTTTTGAATACATAAAAATGCGCGTCGGAGTGATATTCGGCGCGTTTTTTACTTTAAATATGAAAAAAATTTGCGTAAGTGCTTGAAATAAAATGATTTTTGTGTTATACTTTAATTAGGTAAATCGGTTTGACAATAACGTGAACGATATACACTTGACATAAGGAGAATTTACATATGAAATGCCCTTTTTGCGGATACCCCGACACAAAAGTTATCGACTCGCGCCCAAGCGAATCGAAAAAGCGCCGCCGCCGCGAATGTACAAACTGCGGAAAACGCTTTACGACTTATGAGGTCATAGAAAAGCCGCTGCTGATGGTGTACAAGCGCGACTCCAGCTTCGAGCCTTTCGATAAGGTCAAGCTTTTTAAGGGTCTGCAAAACGCTATCAAAAAGCGCCCTGTGAGCGTTGACGATATGAACGCGCTGGTGGATAACATCGAAAACACCTTCGCGAACCGTATGCAGACGGAAACTACCACCGAGGAGATAGGCGATATGGTGCTCGACGGGCTGAAAAAGCTCGACCACGTTGCCTACGTCCGCTTCGCTTCGGTCTATAAAGATTTCGCCGACGTAGATTCTTTTATTCAGATAATCTCAGAGCTTTCAGCCGATAAGGATAAGTCTGCGGGCAGGTCTGCAAAAAAAGACGAGAATAAATAAAAAAAATGACCTCCTGCATCTCTGCGGGAGGTATTTTTGTATCTGTATACTATGCGTAAAATTATTCGTAAAGCGGATATTTCTTGCAAACTTCCGTGACCATAGCTCTGATCTCGTCAGCCTTGTTGTCGAAATCGGAAGCGGTGAGGTAGATAGCCTGCGCGATAACGTCCATATCTTCCTCAACAAGACCTCTGGTGGTAACTGCGGGCGTGCCTATTCTTACGCCGCTGGTAACGAAAGGCTTCTCTGGGTCGTTGGGGATAGCGTTCTTATTTACGGTGATGTAAACTTCGTCAAGCTTCTGCTCCAGATACTTGCCGGTAATGTGGAAAGGTCTGAGGTCTACGAGCATGAGGTGGTTGTCAGTGCCGCCCGAAACGAGGTCGAAACCTCTCGAAAGCAGACCCTTAGCCAGCGCCTGAGCGTTCTTTACTATCTGCTCGCCGTATGCCTTGAATTCGGGCTTGAGGGCTTCGCCGAAGCAAACAGCCTTGCCTGCGATAACGTGCATGAGCGGGCCGCCCTGAGTACCGGGGAATATCGCGGAATTTATCTTCTTAGCGAGGTACTCGTTGTTGGTAAGGATAAGTCCGCCTCTCGGGCCTCTCAGGGTCTTGTGGGTGGTGGTGGTGGTAATATCTGCATAAGGTACGGGGGACTGGTGCTGACCTGCGGCAACAAGACCCGCGATGTGCGCCATATCTACCATGAAATATGCGCCTACTGCTTTTGCTATGGTCGAAAGCTTCTCAAAGTCGATGGCTCTGGGGTAAGCGCTCGCGCCCGCTACTATGAGCTTTGGCTTGCACTTGTTAGCCTGCTTGTACAGCGCTTCGTAGTCGATGAAGCCCTCGTCGTTCACGCCGTAGGGTACGAAGTTGAAGTACTTGCCCGAAAGGTTTACGGGCGAGCCGTGGGTGAGGTGTCCGCCTGCGTCAAGGCTCATGCCCATAACGGTGTCGCCGGGCTGGAGCAGTGCGAAGTAAACGGCGGTGTTTGCCTGAGCGCCCGAGTGCGGCTGAACGTTAGCGTACTTAGCGCCGAAAAGCTTGCACGCACGCTCGATAGCTATCTTTTCTACAACGTCAACGCATTCGCAGCCGCCGTAGTAGCGCTTGCCGGGGTAGCCCTCAGCATACTTGTTGGTGAGCACCGAGCCCATAGCCGCCATTACCGCGGGGGATACGATGTTCTCGCTCGCGATAAGTTCGAGATTTCTTCTCTGTCTTGCAAGCTCGGTTTCCATAGCCTTGCCGACTTCTTCGTCAAAGCCCTCTACAAATCCGATAGTGTCCATGATCTTCATGTGAATTATACTCCTAACTTTTCAGGGCGGGTAAGCCCATTAGTTTTATACACTACTATTATACTATATTTTTTTGCAGATTGCAAGACATTTAGTCAAAAAATTCACGCAAAAAATAATTTTGCGAATATTGAAGCAAAGATAAAGCCGGCGGCGTCGGCGGCTAGGCAGGCGGCGAATATGCGCGCCCCCGCGCGGCGCTTTACAGCCCCGTAGTATACGGCTATGGTGTATAGGGTAGTTTCAGTAGCGCCCATCATGACGCAGGCTGTGCGCGCGGCAAGGCTCTCCGCAGGCACGGAGGATAGTATGTTTTCAAGCACGGCGAGCGACCCGCTGCCCGAGATAGGGCGTATCAGCATTAGCGGCGTGCACTCGGCAGGGAAGCCCAGCGCCGATGTCAAAGGCTTTAGCAGACCGCTCAGCGCCTGCGAAGCGCCCGACCCGCTGAACATCTCGATAGCCGTCATTAGCAGTATCAGCGTGGGGCAAAGCTCGGCGGCGGTCTTTAGGTTCTCCATCGCCCCCTCGTAAAATGCGGCGCATACGTCCACCCGCTTGTAGCAGGCGGTAAGCAGGATAACGGCTATGAATATCGGCACGGCGGCGCTCATCGCGCGTCCCCCTTTCTTACGGCGAATATCAAGCGCACCAGCACCAGCCCGAAGCCGAGCGTGCAGGCGGAGGTCAGAATGGTAGGCAGGGTGCAGTCCCATGGGTCGGGCGCGCCGTGCTCCAGCCGCATAGCGCTCACCGTCATCGGTATTAGCTGTATCGAAGCGGTGTTGAGCAGTATGAATGTCGCGATGTGCCGCCTTTTGAGGGCGCTCTCAGGCTGTTTGCAAAGGTCTTTCATGGCGGCTATGCCGAGCGGCGTTGCGGCGTTGCCCAGCCCCAGCAGATTTGCGGTGATGTTGAGCGATATGGACTTCTTTGCGGCGGGGTCGGGCAGACCTTTAAAGAGCATGCCGAGCGGCTTCTGCAAAACCCTGTTGACCGCCCGCGTGATACCGCACTTCTCCGCCACAGCCATCAGCCCGCCCCATAGCGCCATAGCCCCCGCAAGGTCTATGCAGAGCGAAACGGCACTGCCGCAACCCGTAAGCGCCGCGGCGGACACCCCGCTCGTGTCGCCAGTGTAAAAACTGTACAAAACAGAAGCCGAGATCATGGCTGAAAGGATAAAAACCAGCATAATTGCGTACCTTCTTTTGACAAATTGTTAAAAAACTCTTAAAAAATGCGATAAATTGCGAAAATTTGCCGAAAGGTATTGACATATATCGGCATAATGTTGTATAATATACCTATCATAAGTCATTTGTTCAAGGGCATTTGTCCTAAATGTATTTAGAAAAGGGGATTTTTGTTATGAAATCTACAGGTATTGTAAGAAATGTTGACGACCTCGGAAGAATCGTTCTTCCTATCGAGATCAGACGTACTTTTGACCTTAGCGCTAAAGATCAGGTCGAGATCTACACTGACAACGATATGATCATTCTCAAGAAGTTCCAGAGAAATTGCGTATTCTGCAAGAGCCCTGAGGACATCGTTGAGTACAAGGGCAAGGCTGTATGCTCTGAGTGCATGGCTGAGCTCAAGGGCAACAAGGAGTAATCAATTACATATCAAATGTAGAGGAAAGAGAGCCATAGCGGCTCTTTTTCTTTTTATATGCTTGTACGGCGGGGGATATGCCGCAAGAATTTTGTACAAATTATAGATTTAGTCATGAAATATCAATAATAGTGCGGTATAATAAAAGTTATTGTGCAGACGAATGCTCTGCAACACTATTTGGAATGGGGAAATAAAAATGTCGTCAAATAAAGCCCGCGCAGATCTCCTAAACGGGCTAAAAGACAGCGTGCCGATAGGGCTGGGCTACCTTTCGGTATCTTTCGGCGTGGGCATACTGGCTGTAAATTCGGGGCTTTCGGTGCTCACGGCTGTTATCATCTCGATGACCAACCTCACGTCGGCGGGGCAGGTCGCGGGGATAGGCGTTATCGCGGCGGGGGGCGGCTATTTTGAAATGGCGCTCGCCCAGCTTATAATAAACCTGCGTTACGCGCTGATGAGCCTTTCGCTCTCGCAAAAGCTGGACGGCAAATTTACCGTGCTGAGCCGCCTTGCGGTGTCTTTCGGCATTACGGACGAGATATTCGCCGTGGCTTCGGGCAAGAGCGGCGAGGTGTCGAAGCACTACATGGCGGGGCTTATCTCTCTGCCTTTCGCGGCGTGGACGCTCGGCACATTGCTCGGCGGGTGCGCGGGCGAGATTTTGCCCGACAGACTGAAAGACGCGCTGGGGATAGCCATCTACGGAATGTTCATCGCGATATTCGTGCCCGCTGCGCGGAAAGCTGTCGGCGTGCTGGCGGTGGTGCTGCTCTCCGCCGCGATAAGCTGCGCGCTGAGGTACATACCCGTGTTTTCGGGCGTTTCGCAGGGCTTTTCCATCATAATCTGCGCCGTCATAGCGGCAGGCTTTGGCGCGGTATGCTTCCCGAAAGCTGAGGAAGGGGGCGGCGGCTCGTGAATATGCAGACGGTAATCTACATCGCGATAATGGCGGGCGTTACCTACCTTATCAGAATGTTGCCGATAATGGTCTTTCGCCGCAAGATAAAATCGCAGGTGGTGCAAAGCTTTCTCTATTACGTCCCATACGCGGTGCTGGGGGCTATGACGATACCCGCTGTGTTTTACTCTACGGGCAGCATGGCGGCTTCGGCGGCGGGCTTTGCGGCAGCTTTCGCGGCGGCGTTCTTCGGGCGCTCGCTGATAACGGTAGCGCTTGCGGCAAGCGCGGCGGCATACGCGGTAATGCTGATATTTTAAAAACAGCCACTCGTTTTTGCGAACGGGTGGTTTTTGCATACAGAGTGCATGGGGCACAGTCAATAAAGTTATTTTGCAAAGTGCTCACAAACCCTTGATTTTGCTGGGTAAACTCACTTTGCACGAAACCCGACCGTGCAAAATGCGTGGAAATATCAGGAGGGCACTTTGCATGAAATAAACCTTGCAAAGTGCTAAACACCCAGTAAATACAGGCGTTTCAGAGCACTTTGCAAAATAAGAAAATTGTGCTTAGGGAGAGCTGCGAACGGCGTGATACTGCAAACCTACGACATAATAAAGACCGCCGAGCAGTACAGCTGCATCGACGGTCAGTTGAGGTTTTTTAGGGAGGCTGTATTTACAGCAGTTCTGCTAAATCGTCTCTGCCGTATGCTTCCCAGTAATCTTTCAGATCGTAATCTCCGCTTTTGACATCACCTTTAGTTGACGCCGGTATTTGTGTAATTTCAATATCCGTATTTGCTCCATTATCAATTAATAATTTTACCGTGTCTGAAGTAGAATCTGTTGTAACTTTCAGAATATCTTCCGGCAATTCTACGTTTTTATCAATTAATAAACTTACAAATTCATCTCCGGTCTGAACAGCGTCTTTAATCACAGATTTTTCCAAGCCATTTGCTGAAAGTCTTGGATTTAATGAATTTATATCAGCTCCGTTTTCAACTGCAAATTTAAACATTTTTATGTCTGTTTCATCCATTGCATCAAATAAATCCTGATTGGAAACCGGTCTGCCTTTTTCGGTTATATATTTGTAGCCCTCATAATTTAAATTCCATATATTTATATTTTCTAAATTATAGCCGTTATCGAAAAGGAAATCGACAACCTTTCGGTAAAATTCAGACATCGGTTCATTATATATCCTGTTTTTAAAAGCATCATTTAACGATTCATCGATTTCCTCTTCATTTAATTGTTCCATAGAGTTCATATAATTAAATACCATTTTAAAGATGTCAAAGTTTTGGCTGCTTAATGCGTTCGACAAGAGTGATTTACGTGGTCTGTACTCTGTTTCCGTTAAACAATCGTTTTCAATTAAATATTCGCACACTTCCGAGCTTTCCATAACAGCCGCGTAATTAAATATATCAAGAATAATGTCACTATCATCGTCACTTCCGGTAATATCTAGATCTGTTTTTTCTATCATATATTTTAGCATATCTACATTATTTGTTTGTGCAATAGATGGCAATATATAATATTTTGAAAAATCAAGTTCCCACATATCCGAAACTTTTTCAAACTGTTCTGGAGTTCCCCAATACATTATATACCACGCAAATAGTCTTTTCTGATCTTCATCTAAATCCTTGTCAGTTTTTTCAATTTCTTTAATAGCATTATCACTATCTCCAAGCAAAGCATATTCTAGTGACAGCGGTAATCCGCTTTCTTCGCCATTTTCGAGCAGAATATTCAATAAGTATTTTGTAGAATACGGACTGTCTTTCAAATGTCCGTAAGGTTCGCTCCAGACGGAATCTTTTTGAAAAATTTCCTGCGTAGGTTTTGCTCCGGCTTTTACCAACATTTGAACTTGATAATAACTGCAATATTCGTATGAATTGCCTGTAGACATAGCGGTAATCAAAACATCTTTTCCGGTATCTCCTTTTACACTCAAATCTATGTTATTACTCGTGAGCAATGCAGCCGTGGTGTCAAAACAACCCTTATAATTATATAAATATGTAATTAAAACGCTTTCTCCGGTAGAACTCTCCGTATTTGGATCCGCACCGGCATCAAGTAGTTGTTCAACCATAAATGCTCGGTTTTTAAATGTCAGCGTTTCTGCCAGAGCCATTGTAAGTGCGTCATTTAGCAAATCTTCATTATCCTTATTTTCTTGGATCAATTGTGCTAAATAATCGCTATTACCATTATTTATAGCCCATGTCATATGATATGTGACCCATTTATCACCAAATATACGATTTTTTGTTTTGCTTGACAGCCCGCACCCGCAAGAAAACACCATCACCGAGCAAACAGCCATCGCAAACACTCGTTTTAACATAAAATCCCTCCTACTGCATTATCGGGTAAGCCGCTCAGCCCTCACCCCTCAGCCGCAAACCCTATCTCATTTATACTCGCATACTTTTCCGCATACGAACCCGCTTTTCCTTTTATCGTCAGGCTGTCGCAGTCCTCAAACGCGGTCTCCGCTATCTCGCTGACCGTTTCGGGAATGTATATCTCCTTTAGATCTCTGCAATGCGCGAACGCTTTGCTGCCTATTGCCGTAACGCTCTCCGGAAGCTCTAAAGTTTCCAAAGACTCGCAGTACATAAACGCTCTCTTCGGTATGTTGTCCACCTTCGGCGGGATATTTACCTCTTTCAGCCCCTTGCACATTTGAAAAGACTGCGGCCCTATCGACTCCAGCGAGTCGGGAAATTCAAGCTTCTCTAAACTTTCGCAGCCGCTGAAAGCGCCAGTTCCAATTGTTTTTAACCCGTCGTTGAACGTGATCGACTTCATGCTCTTGCAATCGCTGAACGCGGACTCGTTGATGGTCGTTACTCCCTCGGGGCAGGTAAATTCCTTTAATCCGGTGCAGAGCCTAAAACAGAAGAACCCTATCTCCGTCTGCGACTTCGGCAGCTCTATCTTTTCCAAAGTTTCACATACATTAAATGCACCCTTGATCTCTTGAATATCTTCGGGAAAGTAAAGCTCTCTAATATTGAACATATAATCAAGATTATGGTAATCGTCATTTGTGTCGCCAAATTTCCACATCGGCGGCCCTGCGACATTCACGACCTTTTTCCCATCGATCTCCTCGGGAACGTGAACTACCTCGTCGCTGCCGAAATAGTAGCTTATCACAATGCCCTCGTCGCCGAACGTATTTCCCCATTCGTCCGCATACCCAGCCGCGCCGATGTACACATAGCCCGTATCCTTTTTTATGGTGTGACCCTTTTTCTCCAGCTCGTTGTAGAAATCTTTTTCCTTATCGGTAAGCGTATCCCAAGCCGAAACTTCGGAGCCGGTATCCGCGCTGACCGCCGCATTTGAGCCGACCGCCGACCCAACTTCCGCTTTAGCCTTATCCCCGCAGGAAACCAAAGCCGCCGCCATCGCCGCAGTCAGCGACAAGATCATAAATCTTTTTGCTGTACGCATAATTATTCTCCCTATATAACAGTATATTGACGTATTGTTCATGCTTTTTAATTATACTATGATCTCACTGAAAAATCAATAGTCAAACGCAAAAAAGCAGACGCCGATAAAAACGTCTGCTTTCGCTTTTTGCAGTGCGGGTAACAGGACTTGAACCTGCACGGTGTTGCCAATAGAACCTAATGGTAATGCAACGTCGTTGAAAAATACATATAAGAAAAAAGCTAAGTATTTGTTGAATGATATGGATTCTTATGAATTGTTGATTGACCTAGTAAGGCTAACTGGCTCTTAATCATATTTTTTATTGTTTTATTAAGAGAACCTAAAACTAAAAGATTTCCATGATATTTATTATTTGGTGTTGGTCTTCGTTCATATAAGAGATTCTTTTGTATGAATTGAGGCTTCATTCTTTCATCAAGCTCTTTTCGTATAACCTCCGCTGAAAACTGCAATGAACCATCTTCCTTACATTGAGATGCAATAACATCAAATGCATTAGAATCGTCACACCAAGTAATAGATATTTCGCAATATCCATCTTCGCGTTCTTTATCTAAGCGAAATGCTTCTGGCAAAAGATAACCATTTTCCAGATAACAATTAGAAATTCCTCTAAAAAATTTATCTGGATATATTACTTCATTCATTTTAATACACCCTAAAAATAAAGTCTATTGCTTCATACAGAATATCGTTTATATTGTTAAGTGATATATTTCCGGCTCTTGTTTCATAATTTTTCTTTATATTATCATTCCAAATAATGCCCATACTACTTTCTTCGTTAATAGATTCAAATGAAAAATAAAGAAGAGCCTCGCCCTCATCCCATGTTGAGTGCAATTGTATTATTTCATTTTCTTCGTTTTCATTATTAATGTATTCGAGCTTAGGGAGATTTTTATTTATGTTCTTATGTTGAATGGATTCTATAAAAAGCTCTCTAAATAGTCTCATAAGATTACCCATTTGTTTATTATGTGAATCGCTGAATACAAAGATAGGTAAATTTGAAAAGATATCTACTTCAGTAGGAATCCGCATAGCATAACTTGAAGAAGTAAGTATATTCAATTTATTAAGAATAGATATAGAACGAGTTAAATCTATATCCATTATTTTAGATATGCTCTCGTTCTTTTTATTAATTAATCGGGATTCGTCAATTAAATCCAAATATGAATTAATTTGAGGGGAAAATGTTTTTTTATTTGTTAAATAACTACTCATTTTTGCCTTCCAATTCTATCGGTTTCATTGCGTGATAAAGCTTGTCTTGAATCGAATCTCTAAAAAAGATATGTGACCTCGTATGCAGCTTATCAGCAACTTTACTGATGTCATCTTTTGAAAATTGTCCATATGAATAATAATCACAGTTTAACAAAAACGCTTCAACTGGTGAATTGCCGTCTCTATGATCAACACTTCCAAGCCCAGACTCTGAATGAACTATCACATCATCAAAGCATAATTCTGAAATTACACTTGCTGATTTTACTTGCATATAGTCTTGTGTAGTATAGCTTAATGATCCTAGTAAGTGTGGTTTTAAAAGATCTTTCCACGGTGAATCAGATAATCCTAGTTTTTCTTTTTCGAAAGAATCAATATATCTCAATCCAACTCTAGAATAATAAACTGGGTGATAAATCTCAGAAAAATAATTGATGGGAATCATTACTCTTGAAAGCATATCCTCCCAATGCGAATAAGCTACAGTAGAAAGCACCAACATATCCCTTGATAACACTACTTTCCATTTTCCATCTGTTGATACAAATGAATAAAATCGTTTTGATGTTGTACTATGAGAGAATGTCGGTTGGCTTTGTCCTAAACCAACAGTAACTTGCCCCATTTCTTGTGTCTGAAAATCATAAATAGGGTACAGTTCTCTAATTCTATCTTGAAAATCAGCAGGTTCCTTAGAATCAATTGCAAGAATCGTAGGATAATTTACTTGAAATACCACTTCAATCAAAGGGCAGTTTTCATACTTTATTTTTTTCATTTTTAGCACCTTTCACTTACTACAGTAACTTATTTATGGAGACAATATTCCATAAAGCTAATTTTTAACATTTCAATATTATGTTTATATCATTAAATAAATGCTAAGATATGTACTTTTAGTTTGGCTATTTATTTGTTCAAGGGTTTAAGATATCTAAGAGATTCATATAAAAAGATATTAAAATATAATTATAACTTATCCTTATTTGTGAACAATCAAATACGCATTGATTTGGTATATTTATTGTCTATAAATCAAAGAGTTACGAATATTATCACTCTTTTATAGTATTATATCACAGTTTAATATAAAATTCAAGACTTTTGTTCGTTGTAAATAATTAAATTTATAAATAGTCACGTAAATAGAATTAACATAAACATTATAATTATTATGGTTTATTGTATTTCAATTATCCAAATTGTGTGTAAGAAAACTATTAAAGGATTTCTAATGATTTCGTGAGAATTGTTGACTTATCTTTGGGTGTGTGCTATAATTTACATAACCCATTATTGCATTAGAGTGTGCAGGAAGGAATGAATTATAGTGGCAGTAAGCTACAACAATCTTTGGAAATTACTTATCGATAAAGGTATGAATAAAACCGAACTGAAAGAAGCATCAGGTATCAGTTTCAATGTAATGGCTCGTATGGGAAAGAATGAAACGGTTTCCCTTGAAAGCCTTGAAAAGATATGTATGGTGCTGAACTGTAACATCGGTGATATTATGGATATAACCGCAAATAAAGAATCGAAGAAATTTTCATGTATTGAACTGTTTGCTGGTGCAGGCGGTCTTGCTCTCGGAATCGAAAAAGCTGGATTCGACACGATTGGACTTATTGAAGTGGATAAAGATGCATCGGATACGCTTCGTAGAAACAGACCAGAATGGCGAGTTATTAATGATGATATAGCAAATATTTCCTGTCTTGATCTGCAAGATTACTTTGGTTTGGATAAGGGTGAACTTGATCTACTTTCAGGCGGCGCACCTTGCCAGAGTTTCTCCTATGCAGGTAAAAGACTTGGCTTGGAAGATGCCCGTGGCACACTATTATATCACTATGCGAAGTTTCTTGAACAACTGCAGCCTAAGATGTTTCTTTTTGAGAATGTTCGTGGTCTGCTGACTCATGATAAGGGCAGAACATACAAGACCATTACTGACATTTTTGAAAGCACAGGCTACACAATTCAAAAGAAGGTTCTGAATGCTTGGGACTATGGTGTTGCTCAGAAGCGTGAAAGACTTATCACTATCGGTATCAGAAATGACCTTACCGATCAAATAAAGTTTACTTTCCCCACACCCCATGAATACAAACCTGTTCTTCGTGACGTCTTGCTCGATTGCCCAGAGAGTGCAGGTACTCCATATTCTGAATACAAGCGTAAGATATTTGAGCTTGTGCCTCCAGGTGGATATTGGAGAGATATTCCCGAGAATATTGCTAAAGAATACATGAAAAGCTGTTGGTTCATGGAAGGTGGAAGAACAGGTATCCTCCGCAGGCTAAGCCTTGACGAGCCTTCACTTACTGTTCTGACTTCACCAAGCCAGAAACAGACAGATCGCTGTCATCCACTCGAACCAAGACCGTTTACTATTCGTGAAAATGCTCGGTGTCAAAGTTTTCCTGATGAATGGCAGTTCTGCGGAAGTATCGGTTCGCAGTATAAACAGGTTGGTAATGCCGTTCCTGTCAATCTTGCAATGGACATAGCAAAACAAATTAAAATCGCATTGGAGGGCTTATCATAATGTGGACACTTAGTTTTATCAGTGAAGAAGATTTTACAAAGCACGTTAAGAAGACCATAGAGAAATATGGTGAGAAGCTGGAATCCTTCGATTTGAAACGGTTTAATAAGAATATCATTGACCCTATCAAACTGATTTTTGATAAGACCGTTTATCAGGCTTCTTGGGAGGAAATCGTTAGCAACGAGATATTCCTCCAGCGTGATAAATCCAATAACAACGACATCGGATACTTCCATCAGAGAATATTCCAGTACATAGCTAACTGCCGTGTTCCCGATAATGGTAAAGAAGGCGGCTGGGACGTTATCTTTGAGAATTCCGATGGCATCGTTGTTACTGATAGGATCAGCGTACATACCGTGTACGTTGAGATGAAGAACAAGCATAACACTATGAACTCGGCTTCGGCAGGCAAGACCTTTATCAAGATGCAGAATCAGCTCCTCACCGATGATGATTGTGCTTGTTTCCTTGTTGAAGCTATCGCCCAGAAGTCGCAGAACATCAAGTGGGAAACAACAGTCGATAAGAAGAAGGTTGGTCACAAGCTGATCCGTCGTGTGAGCCTCGACCAGTTCTATGCTCTCGTGACAGGACAGGAAGATGCTTTCTACCAGATGTGTATGGTGCTGCCGTCCATCATTCAGAAAGCTGTGGACGAGCTTGAAGGCTCAATCGTTCCACACGATATTGTTATTGATGAGCTGAAGGAGCTTGCTAAAAAACAGAATGTTGACGATGAGAACCTTGCTGTGGCTATGGCGGTATATATGCTGGGATTTGGAAGCTACACAGGTTTTTAATAAAGAAGGTGTTGTATGAAAATACTTGATTTTAAAAAAGCAACTGAATTAGATAAGCAAAATCAAACAATTCAAGCGGCATTACTATGCTACTATCATTACAAAACAACAGATGAGCAAATTTTTGATATGAAAGGAATTCAAGAACTATTCTCTGATGCTGGATTTAACCCAATTAATAGCAGCAGAGTTAAAAAAAGTTTGATTGAAAAGAAAATCATGCGCATACCCAAAGGATTAAAAACTTCGCTTGAGTTTATTCCTTCTGTATTTCAGGAATATGAACAACAGTATGGTATACTTTGGAATGATAATGAGACAATAAATTCAGAAAGCGAACTAATTGATGAGAGTAAGTTTTGCGGTAAACGGAATTATCTCACCCGATTAATACAGCAAATTAATCACTCATATGCGAATAATTGTTATGATGCAGTTGCTGTCCTAATGCGAAGGCTTTTTGAGATCATGTTAATTCTATCATATCAAAATCTTGGAATTGATGATGAAATCAAAGATAAAAGCGGTTCTGGGTATATAATGCTTGACGGAATAGTGAAAAATGCAATTAACAATAATACACTCAAGTTATCTCGAATTAAGACTGAATTTGATTCATTCAGAAAAGTCGGTAATTTTTCTGTCCATAATATTACATATACGGCAGGAATAAAGGATATCGATGATATTAAGCTAAACTATCGTGTTATGCTTGAGGAATTATATAATAAAGCAGGACTTATGGAAAAGGAGGATATTTAAGATTGGAAAATCGAGTAAAATTTAAAATTGGTGAAATTGAATTTGAAGCAGAAGGCTCTGCTGAGGTCATCGAAAGAGAACGGAATGTTTTTATGAATGCTCTTCTTCCTGCGGCAGTAGATGCTATAGTAAGAACTAGGGGAGCAGGAAGTGCTAATCAGTACATAGAAAACAATGAAACGCCACTTATCGAACAAGTTGATTCGCCAATAAATAATGATGAAAGTTCTGTTATTGTAAATAAACAACCTCAAGATCTTTCTAGAACAAGTCTTTCTGCGTTTTTAAGCGATAAAGGCGTTTTAAGTGAACAAGACTTTGTCCTAATGGCTGCTTATTATGATGAAAAGAAGAATAACGTCAAATCGTTTAATTCTGAAACAGTAAAACAGTACTACTCTGATGCACGTCGTCCAAAATGCTCTAATATAAGCGATGTTCTATTAAAGCTAACACAAAAGGGATATATTATGGATGATGATAAGTCAGAACAAAAAACTCCTAAACCGTATACATTAACTAACAAAGGTATAGAGTATATAGAAAATTATGCGCCCAAGGACTCTGTTGAAAAAAAGGTTGCTAAAGTAAGAAAACCAAGAGCAAAGAGTGAGTCAATATATAGTGAAATGAATCCTGATGAATTGAACTTGAGTAATTACCCTGGCATCAATAAGTTAAATAATTTCAAAGAACAGATGCTTATGATTATGTATATCGTTTCCAATGAAGGAAAAGGAGAAAGCTTTTCAGTGACGGATATTCAATGTTTGATGACAGACATTTTGGGATTACCTGCTTCACGAGACCAAATTAATGGAGTTTTTAAAAACAACAAAACATGGTTTAAAAAAGAAGAGGATTCAGACAACAAGCGTGCATACAAAAGAAGGTTGCTTCAAGGGGCAAAAGATTTTATAATTAAGCTAATTGAAGACAATAATGCACAATAGCATACTTTCCGATTAATGAAAAATATTCTTTTCATTATATTTCTTATACCAAGAACGAAACAAATGCGTTAAAATTTTTGCGATTTGTACGAGCGAAAGCATTTCCATTTGCATTTAGTATGCTATTAAGAAAAACAGATTAATAATCAGGACTTGATGACAAATCACGCCGTATCACAGGGCAGCTTCGGTTGTCCTGTTTCTTTTTTCAAGGGCTTGACAAACATAAAAAAGCATGTTAGAATATAGTTATCAAGTAATATGTTTGCAAAAAAATATAATTACAGGAGAAACGTATGGAACAGCTATTAGTAAGCCATTGGCATAAAAATACAAGATACGAAATACAGAGCATAGACGGCATGGAGTACATTGTTCCCTGCGAATACGGTTCGGTATATGATCCGATAAAGAGCGAAAATGAAATGATGACTGAGGCATTGAATCTCGGCAAGTACCTGACGGAGAATGACCTCGGTCAGAACGAAATGGTTCTGGACTTCGTTCACAAATACGGTCTGCTTGGTATAATGCCTGACATAGCAGGCTCAGACATAGGTAAAAATGAGCACGTCATCGTTCACGACAATATCTTTACTGATAGCGGTATCATTGATGTGAACGAGTTTGCCAAAATCTTCTTTCCTCTTGATAGCATTGATCTGCTTGATAAAACCAACAAGAAGGGCAAGCTGAGACTGTACTACCGCAGTCCGATATACTCAACAATGTTCCTGCGGAAGTATAAGTACTGCGAACCACTTGAATGGGTGAAGAAATACTTCAAGTACTTGTACAGTTTCACGACAGGAAAAGGATCAAAGCTGACGGAGTTCATTCCTCCTCGCCTAACATACAAGATAGACGATAGGAACGGTCTGAACCTGCTGTGCGAGTATGATTCCCTCAAGGCAATGATGGATCTCGCCTTTGCCAAAGCAGTAACCGGCAATAAGAAACCACTCCGTACCTGCAAACACTGTGGAAAGCTGTTCTATGCCACCGATATACGCAGCGAGTTCTGTTCCGCAAGATGCCGAAATCAGTATAACGTATACAAATCCAGAGCAAAGCACAATTGATGCTTTGCTCTTTTTGTTTCAAAATAAAAATGGAGGCCTTGACAAATAAAAATAGTGTGTTATAATATAATCACGAGAGTAATAGTATATATTTTATATGCAATTACAGAATTAATATGAAGTGCGAGCAGAGTTCGATTTAGAGACCCTGCTCATTCTTCTCCGAACCGTGTAATATGATATAGCAGAATATATATTACGCAACCGGTTGTATAAAGAGGTGACCTGAAATGAACAAATAAAAACCAAAAAGTAACTTGAAAATTGAATATGGGATCAGGAGTTACGTTGTTTCCGATGGTGGGGCGGTGAGCCGTACCAGCCCAGAGATGCGCGATGACGCGAGAGCCGAGCGATAACATCTTTGGTTTCACATAGCGCAGATGTGAAGCAGCGATGAAAGTCGGGAACGGATACTTACACTCAGCCACAGTCCGAGCGTGATAAAACCGTCGCAGGCAATGGGAGTGTGCTGGGGCAGCCGAGCATTTAAGCTGCCTATGAGTCCGATGTGCAGTCGGGCGGCTTCTGATTCGTCAGGTATAGTACGGCGGATACTGCTGTAAAAAACAGTGTGTCCGTTATGCTGGACGTACTATGTCCTGATGCGTTCGTGATGTGTCTGATTTATGTGCCAAAAATAGTTCAAATTGCAATAAAGATACTGCTCCCACATTTTTCACTTGGGATAGCAGAAATCCGTCGGACACAGCCCACACAAATAGTTCGCGTGAGCAGTTGCTCGTAACGAAAAAAGCTGTTGGCTGTGTTCGGGAATCTCATGGGAAAGGAGGAATCACATGAGTAATATGTTACAAACGAAAACCGCAGAAGAAATATTGACAACAGTATTCAAGCCGAAGGAGTTTATTATTGACGGACTGCTCACGCAGGGATTGTATGTACTTGCAGGTGCGCAAAAGGTTCGTAAGTTTTGGATGGCAATGGATATTTGCCTCAGCATTGCAACAGGAGTTCCTGTGCTTGGACGTGGTACTATTCAAGGAACTGCTTTGTATCTTTGTCTCGAGGATAACTATCAGCGACTACAGCGCAGATTGTTTCAGATGAACGCCGAACCGATTGAGAATCTTCACTTCGCACTTGCTGCTGATAAGATAGGTGCAGGTCTTGAAGAGCAGATAGAAGCGTTCAAGAAAGAGCACGATGACTTGAAAATAGTTGTTGTCGATGTTATGCAAATGGTGCGCAGCAATGTTGAGTCGAGTTATGGTTCTGATTATGCAGAACTGATCGCGCTCAAACAGCTTGCATATCGCTTGAACATCTGCATACTGCTGATACATCATATGCGAAAAGCTAAGGACGATAATCCGTTCAATATGATGACAGGCAGTACAGGTATCGGCGGTGCAACTGATGGAAACTTTGCGCTCAAGGAAACAAAGTGCGGCTCAGGAAAAGCAATCATGTATTGTCAGGGACGTGACATTGAATACACTGAACTGCGAATGCATTTCGATACCGATGCCATGCGTTGGATAGTTGAGAACGAAGCTACATCGAAAAAGAGCTGCGACAATATTGTTCTCTCTGCTGTTTATCTTTTCATCAAGAAGCGGATCCACTTTGAAGGTACTGCAACTGAGTTAGTCGCTGAGCTGAAAACAGTTACCGATGAAGTCATTTATCCGAACAGAGTTACAAGAGACTTGGTTCAGAATGGTTATGAACTCAGCAAGTACGGAATTGATTTCAAATACGAAAGAGTTCACAAAGGTCGGGTTATTATTCTTCATTACAACGGCAAGCGTGACAGTAGTGACGGTAGAAATGTTACCGTCACGCAGGCACTGCCTGACAGCTCACAAACGTCTATATAGCTTCATCTGCGGGGCGTGTCAGTAGGTTTCCGTGTCGGTAGTTTTACTGTCACGGCTGAGTTACTGTCACGCACAAAAACGCCCGTTTTTGCCGCCAATACAGAAATCGGGTAGTTATCCCACCCAGATCCACAAAAGAGATTGTGGCGCAACGTGGAGCGAGTGTGGCGGCATTGGCATAAGGAGAAAACTACCGCTGACGGAGCAGTACAGACGACGGAAGTATGAAATGCCAGCATCGCATTCGGCAGTCCGCCGAACGCTTGCTGGTCGGGGCGAACCCCGAACCCCCTCTCAAAAATCGCACAAAGAAAGGAGTATGATACCATGAGAAAACGCAATCGAACTATCACTATCCGCTGTACCGATGACGAGTATGAGCGGATACACAACAAGGCTCAGCGATATAAGCTGTCCCTCAGCGACTTCGTTCTCGGATCGGCACTCGATAAGAAAATAGTAGTAGTTGACGGGCTGGGCGAGGTAGCAAAGCAGCAGAAAACTATCGGTCGTAACCTAAATCAGATAGCAATGCTGGCTCATGAAGGACGGCTCCACTCGGTCAGACTGGACGTGCTTATTGAGCAGCACAAGGCTGTCACCCAAGCCGTTTGCGACATAGCCAAGGAGGTGAGATAGTGCCTATCATCCATTTCATAAACAACAAAACTCAGACCGCTGGCGGCATGAGGAATGTCCTCGCATACGTCAGCCGAAAGGAGAAAACAGTCTCAGAGGACAAGCGTTTCGTGACCGGAGTCAACTGCTCGCCCGAGACTGCCCTCGCTGAGATGAACGCGACCAAGAATCTTTACCACAAGCATGACGGTCGTCTGTACTATCATCTGGTGCAGAGCTTTCCGAGTGGGTATGAGATTGAGCCTGAACTCGCTCACAAGATAGCAGTGGAGTTTGCTGAGAAAGCCTTCGGAAAGTATGAGTGTGTAGTTGCAACTCATATTGACCGTGAGCATATACACAGCCACTTAGTGGTGAACTCTGTCAGTTTCGATGACGGAAAGAAGTATCATTCCAATAAGGAGAGCATTGAGCAGCTGATGAAGATCAGCGATGAGATCTGTCAGAGGTACGGAGTTCATGTCCTCGATGCTCCCAAGAAGAAAATTAACAAGGACTTCCTCTCCGACAGCGAATACAGGTCAGCCAAGCGCGGCGAGAGTTTCAAATGGGAGCTGATGAACGTCATCAATCAGGTGATGAAACAGGCAAAGTCAAAGAAGCAGTTCTGCTACATGATGAAACAGCAGGGCTACAGTGTCAGGTGGGAGGACAACCGCAAGTATATCACATACACTTGTCCCAATGGCAGAAGATGCCGTGACAATAAGTTTCACGGCGACAAATACAGAAAGGAGAATATGGAGTATGAATTCAAAACAAGAAGAATTGCAGCAGATGTACGACAAGGAATTGTCAGCAGCGGCGGACACTCAGCCAACAGTGGTGGTGCTCGATTCCAACTGGAGAGCGCTGATAGAATTGAACAAGCTGATGTCGCAGGAGCAGCTGGAAATACTCACCAGACTCTCGGTGCTGGCGACGAAAGCGGATACAGAACAGTTGCTGAAAACAGTACGCTCCGAGCAGAGGGATACCATAGCGACCTGTCGGGAACTGCTGAATCAAGCAGAAGAACTGTCGGAAACAGCGACGGCTCAACTGGAGAAAGCAACAGCGGACCTGTCCTCACAGGCTGGGAAGTTGAACGAGGAATATGGCTCGAAGCTGAAAGAGCTCGACGAATACAAGCACAGGCTAAGATCAAAAGCAGCCAAGTGGATAGTGATCTCGCAGTCGGTTTTGATAGCATTGTCAGCGGCGTTACAGCTGTGGCTTCGATAATCGAGGACGAGCCTGACGAAGAAGATATCGACAGAGGACTTGACAGCAAAGCACTTGCCGAGGAAAGAGAACGTAAGGAAGCTCTCGGAATACACATGGGATAGTCATGTGAGGTGTGCTTTGTTTCAACAGTCGGTTTTCGTCAGGTCTGATGACTGGATTTCGACAACGAGCTGTGGTATGATTGTTGGTCAGGAGGTGACCGCGGCGATGAAGTTGCAGGATCTATACTACGGAAACGTCATACCGTGTCAGCACGATGTGAGGAAGGACTCCGATTATGCAAATCGAAGTCTGGAGCTGTTGGAGATGTGCGACACACTGGAGAAACGGTTGTCGGCTGACGATAAGAAGCTGTTCAATGACATAACGGATATGCAGGGAATGCTGTCCGAGACAATGGTGGCGGAGAGCTACATACAGGGCTTTCGTGACTGCGCTGAACTGATAATAGACGTGATGTTCGGCAGGAGCGATAACCTGAAATAACATAACAATCAAATGGAAAGGGTACGGACAGAGCCGTACCCTTAGTCGTTTTCAAAAAGGAGAATGTTAAAAAGAGCAATTTAAATCACATAGGAAACACAAGCGAGAGATATATAAGGAGCGTGATATATTGGGAAGAACTATTAAAGAACCGCAAATCAGAAACATCAATGTCAGATTTAATGGAGACACACAGGGCTTCGACCTGTTCATAAAATCGCTGCTCAGCGACTATCTCCATTCGGGTGATATAGACAAATGTCAACTGGCAGATGTTGTTGATAAGGTCGAAATTTCGAGCGAGAAGGAAAAATCAGTAGACTTCTGAGGAGGTCTGTGGTATGGTGTGTCGTAGCACCAAACGAGGTGCTGCGACTGCCAAAACGAATGGAGGTATAAAAATGAAAGCATGGTTATATTACAGACTGTCCCGAGACGAGGACGCTGAGATGAACAGTCTTCAGAATCAGCGCCAGATACTCGTGGACTATGCAGAGCAGAACGGATACGAAATAACAGGCGAGAGCTTCGACGACAACGTATCAGGTATGACATTTGAACGAAAGGGACTTCATCAGATAGAGCTTGCGGTGGAGGACGGCAAGGTTGACGTCCTGCTGGTCAAGGACTTATCTCGACTCGGCAGGCACCGAACACGCACGGCGCTGTTCATTGACTACCTGCGTGAGAACAATGTTCGAGTATATTCCGTGACCGAGGGAATCGACTCATCAAACGAGAATGACGATATGATAATCGGATTCAAGCAGCTCGTCAACGACTTCTACGCCAAGGACATCGGCAAAAAGGTACGCGCAGGCATACGACAGAAACAGAAAACAGGAATGCCTGTGAACCTTCCGATGGGATACTATAAGGACAAATTCTGATCTTGTCAATAAAACTTGACACATTGACCGCAAGGATTTTGAAGTTAAGCAG
>ERZ860076.312-NODE-312-length-33678-cov-10.868394_pt1 | contig 33678 bp, 30 predicted proteins | sample MGYA00509982_ERZ860076 | MGnify/ENA primary metagenome ERZ860076 (study PRJEB30046, sample SAMN00715193) | human gut metagenome | study: EMG produced TPA metagenomics assembly of the A metagenome-wide association study of gut microbiota in type 2... | reverse complement strand
ATTTTACGCAGATTTCGAGAAATGAAAATAACTTCTATGCTACCGGTGATCACAAAGTTGTGCTGAGCGGAGAAGAAAAACAGACGATAAGTTTTGCAAGTCCCAATGCACGTTTTGCAAATTTGGAAATAACCAACACATCTGATGATGGAGTATATGTTTCTTCATATTTCAATGCAGATAAAGTTACGGATGAGAATAACAAACTTGAATTTGCAGACGGAAGAAAGACCGGATGGGTCCTTGAAAAGGACGAAGTTGTAGAAAGTTTTGATTTGATCTATGGCACTCTTGATCTCAACGGGCACAAGCTGACCGTCAACGGAGACCTTACCCAGTCAGGCGGAGAGGTAAAGATAAACGGCGGAGAACTGGTCGTGACCGGAGATTACAAGATACAGACCGTAGGAAACGAAGCAAGTCCTGGAAAGTTGAATATGACCAATAAAGCCGATAAAGTAACGGTTGCAGGATCATTTGCAACACGTTCCACTGTTGATCACAGTAATTTACTTACAGCAGGAACAATGACTATCGGTGGGGATCTGTATCAATACGATAATTCAATATATAACTTTAAAACATCAGGAACACACAAGATCGTTCTCAACGGAACAGAAAAGCAAACTGTATCTCTTGACTCAAGAGATAATGAAAAACGTGCAAGATTTAACATTCTTGAAATAACTAACACATCCGAAGAAGGAGTAATCTTTGCAACAGACGTGTGGGTACAGACAAAGCTTTATGATACGGAATCAATTGTAGTAGGCAGTGCACATATTTACCTGAGTGGAGAAGGTGAACTTGCCGACAATTCATGGTCATATGATCTGAACATAAATCAGAACAAGACACTTAACAGTGATTGGGTAATCGGAGGCTCACTGTATGTTAGAGATTACACATTCAATTTAAACGGACATAAGCTTGAAGTAGACAACGATGTAGCGGTGGGCTATTATGGAACAATGTACATAAATAACGGACAGCTTTATGTAGGAAGAGATCTACGAGTACAGAATTCAAGAATTCAGAATGATGGCACGATTGGTTATGATGATTACAGCTGTGGATATCTTAAAATGACAAATGAAGATGATTTCGTAAAAGTAGGAAGGAACTTTGTAACAGCTGCATATTATTCTCACAGCGGATATTTGACAAACGGAATACTTGAAGTTAAAGGCAATTTTACGCAGATTTCGAGAAATGAAAATAACTTCTATGCTACCGGTGATCACAAGGTCGTACTAAGCGGAACAAAGCAGCAAAAAATAAATTTTTCAAGTGCAAATTCAAAGTTTAATGTTCTTGAGATCAACAAACCTATGGATACAGGCTATGTTTTCAACAGAACGCCTGTATGGAATGAGCTTGTGGAAACGGCTATGGATACTCAGGCTCCTAGTGCTCCAAAGAATCTTAAATCCGATTTGCAGACGGTAACGTCTATAAGTCTGAAATGGAGCGAAAGTATGGATAATAACGCAGTTACGGGATATGACGTTTACCGCAACGGTGTAAGAGTAGGCAGTACAAACAAAATCGAATTTATTGACGATAGGTTGAAGTCCAATACATCGTATACATATTATGTTATTGCTTATGACGCAATGCACAATGAATCGGATTGGTCTAATATCATTGAGGTGAAAACACTGCCGGACGAAAATGCACATACTCAGCCGACAGGACTCAAAGTAAAGTCACAGACTTTGTCTTCTGTTGTTCTTAACTGGACGGCTTCAACAGACAATTCTAAGGTCGAGGGTTACGACGTTTACAGAAACGATATTCTTATCGGAACAGTGAACGGCACAAGCTTCACAGATAACTCGATTTCAAGCGGACTTTATGTATACTATGTAAAGGCGTTTGACGATACAGATAATTATTCGGAGGCAAGTGAAAAGCTGACGGTAGATACCGAACCACCTACAACTCCAGTACTTGAAATTGAGAGCAGTACAAACACTCAGGCTGTGATTTCATGGAACTGTACCGATAATGTGGGCGTTTCTAAATATGAAATATTCAGAAACGATCAAAAGATAGCTACGGTCACTAAGAACACATATACGGATAAAAGTCTGTCTTATGATGAAAATTACGAGTATTATGTAATCGCATATGACAAGTCAAATAATGCTTCTGAAAAGAGCAGTACGGTAACCGTTTATACAGGAGAAGATACTGAGGCTCCGACAGTTACAGCAATTTATCCGAATGCCAATACTTTTGCACAGTCAATTCCTCTGACAATTTATGCAAAGGATAACGCTTCCGTAACTAGTATAGCTATTGAAGTTTCCACGGACGGAGAGGTTTGGGAAACTGTCGATACCGTTTCGGCAAACGGCAGTGCAAGCACATATGTCAAGTATGACCTTGATATTTCCGAATATGCAGACGGTTCTCTTTACGTGCGTGCAAAAGCGTCGGACGCTAAAGGCAATGAAAGCGATTCGTCGCAGTCACCCGTTATAGAATATACGGTGGACAATACAGCTCCGAGCAAGCTGAAAAATGTTAAGACCGCAGTTGTAAACGGACAGCTTGAAATACAGTGGGGCGAACCGACAGATAAGGACGTAAATTATTTTAGAGTATACAAGTCGTACAGCGATGACGAGACATTTACTCTGCTGAAAGACAAACTTGAGGCTCTTAACTATTTTGATACGGATATAGAGCTTGCAGAAATGTACGATTACTATGTTACCGCAGTAGACTATGCAGGCAATGAAAGTGAAAAATCCGAGATCGTATCCGGCGGAGTTTCCGACGATACGTTCAAACCGCAGATATTAAGCGTAGTTCCGAAGAACGGCACAAAAATCTGTAATGGAAGAACCATGAGTATTTCCTGCAAGGATAATTTCAGACTGGGTAGTATTCTTGTGGAATTTGCTCCTCAGGGAACAGAGCTGTGGGAAACTATGTATACTCAGAATCTTTCCCAAAATGCGGAGATAGTTAAGTTCGATCTTGATATGAATAATATGGCAGACGGAATGTATGACGTTCGTGTTCAGGCAACTGATAAATCTGGAAACAAGAGCAGTTACTATACCTGTGCCTATGATTACAAGAGTTGCTCCATAGTCGCTCCTAAGCTTTTTGCTACTGAAAGAGGCTGGCAGATAAAGCTTAACTGGTCATCGACTACGGATTCATCTCTGCTTGGTTACAATTTGTACAAGCGTTCATCGGATAACAGCAGTTTTGTTCTTGTGGGCAGTACTATTTTAAACGAGTATACTGACAATAATGTAAAAGCAGGACAAACCTATTTCTATTACGTTGAAGCGATCGACAGTTATAATAATATTGTTGCAAGTGAAAAGGTAATGGCTGTTCCTACTGACGAAGATACAGTGAAACCTGTTGCAGACGCAGGAATTGATCTGTACGGACTTGTGGGAATGTCAATTCAGTTTGACGGTTCTAAATCTTCAGATAACCACTATATCGCAAGCTATGAATGGGATTTCGGTGACGGAAGTAAAGCAAGTTCCGCAAAGGCAAATCATATATACTCCGATCCTGGCACATATACTGCTTCTTTGACAGTAAAGGATTCAGCCGGGAATGCATCAAACAGTAAAATATCGGTAACGGTACACGATGAGGATACTTACGGATATGCAGAGGTTCAGCTTGTTGATTCTTCACGAAATACATCAGTAGCTAATGCTATGGTCTATGCAGAGCTACCAGATGGAGATATACTGGTAAATACAAATTCAAACGGAGTTGCCACGGTATATGCACCATTTGGAACATACAAAATGAGTTTCTATAAAGATGGTTATTTGCCGGTTTCGGCTGATATTACTATCGAAAAAGGCGGCTCACGGACAACGGTTTACATTGAAAATGGAGAACTTGTTACAGGTAAAATAGAAGTTAAAAGGCTCGACTTGCAGGAAATCGAAAATCTTGGTATTGACACATCAGCTCCGGAAAATCAGTATGTTTACAACTATAATGTGAATGTAAAAACAGATGATCCTCAAAATCCAAAGAAATTCCAAATTACCGTAAATGGTGATGGCGAACTTATAAATACAGACTCATGGTTTGAATTTAATGGAGTGAAATTCGGAATACTTGATATGAATACAGACCACATCCAGTATGTTGGAGTGATTCCATCAACAGTTCCAGGAGAACCACCGTCTGTTGTACTTTTAGATGTATCTACTACATTCACGTGGCTTAAGGAATTTTTTAACGTAAGCCTTACGGTACAAAACAATGCTTCGCATGAATTCTATATTGGAAATGCCAATGCTAAGATCACTCTTCCGGAAGGAATGTCTCTTGCAAAAACAAATACAGATAATTCCGCTTCAAGAAGCATGGGTACTATTTATGGTGGAGAAACGAGCACTGTAAGCTGGATTGTAAGAGGAGATACAGCAGGAACATATGATATATTTGCTGATTTTAGTGGAATACTGGCACCATTTAATGAACCTGTAACTACTAAATTTAAAACCGATAAACCTATTAAGGTTTATGGCGGTGATGCACTTAAGCTTGTCATTGAACAGGAGTACTACGATGATACATATAACTGTTGGCAAGTAGATTTTAAGCTCACAAACGTATCGGATATTACAATTTACAATCCATCTGTAAATTACAGCGGATACTCAGAATTCCTTAATGTAAACGACATGACTGTTGTTTATCCTAATGGAATAATTGATATTATTCCGTGGGAAAACGGAAATGTGGACAAGAAAAATATTCAAAGATTCTTACCGGCTCTTTTAAAAGACGGCGAGTCTGAAACAATCAGTCTGAAACCCGGAGAAAGTATTGTCGGACATTATTCAGCAAGCAAAAAAACACTTTCTTCTAATTTTGATGACTAAAAAAATATAAGAAAGCATTACCATAGGAGCGGCAATCGGATTTCTGATCATAATTTTTCAGCATGGAAAACTGTGCGTTGAATTCCTATGAAAACAAGATTTTACATATCAGGAGGAAAAAATTGAAAAAAAGAATCATTTCAATTTTCATGTCTGTTATTGTCCTCATCAACATAATTGTTCCGGTCTACGCTTCGGCAGCAGATGTCGCTGATAACAATTCGTCTGTCTATATAGGAAATGGTTATGTTGTTTATTATGATGTTAAAAGCTCATGGGGCAATAATCAGAATATTGAAATAAAAATCAAAAATATAGGTTCAGAAACTATATCAAACTGGGCTTTGAAATACGACGCTCATGGAGAGATAAGCGGACTTTGGAACGGCATTGCTTACAGCAGCAGCGAAACTCAGTATATTATAAAAAACGCAGGATATAATTATGAAATTCAGCCCGATCAGGAAGTGAATTTCGGTTACTGTGTGACAGGAGAAGGTCTTGAAATTCCAAAAGCTTTTGAAATCTGTTCACAAAGAACCAATAAAGCAGAAAATGAATATATTGTTTCGCTGAATGTTACCAACGATTGGGGTAACGGTTTTACCGGTGAAATAAAAATACAAAATCTCTCAGCCGAACCAATAGAAGCTTGGCGACTCAATTTTGATACTAATTTTACAATTGAGGATATATGGAATGCGAGACTGGTATCTGCAGAAGCAAATTCATATTCTATTGCAAACGACATTACAACAACCCCGATAGCAGCCAATGAAACGAAAACATTTGGATTCAAGGCTTCAAAGGAAAATGGAGTAACAGCAGAAATATCCAACTGCATAGTAAAAGGAGTCACTATCAACGAAAACTTTGAAACTCTTGATTTACTTGAAACGGGACTTGTTCTTACTGCTTATGCACAGTATAATCAAGATGAAAGCGCAATTGATATTTACTGGAATACTACCATACAGAACGGTAAGTTTGAGATCCTGGAGTCCGATGACAATATAAAATACAGTAAATTAACTGAAACGAGTGATTTTATGTTTTACAGCTATAAAATCACAGAAAATTTCAGTGAAAAATATTTTATTGTACGTCAGACAACTAACGATGGCAGAACTGCAGAAGCTGATTCTATTCTTATCTCAAACAATGGAAACGGCTACTCTGTTGGTTTTCCAGACAGCGATAATGACGGAATTCCGGATTATTTAGAAAAGGACATAGGGACCGACCCTCAAAAAGCTGATACCGATGACGATGGACTTTCAGACTATGAAGAATTTTATTTGACAGGCACTGATCCAACGGTTTACGACTCTATGGCGAAAGGTATATCAGACGCTGACGCAGATTCTGATATGGATGGTTTGAGCAATAAAGAAGAATTGAATATTAAAACTAATCCTCTGCTTGAGGATACTGATAAGGATGGACTAAGCGACGGAGCTGAATCTCTTATATATGGAACAGATTCTTTAAAGTACGATACTGATGATGATGGTATTAGTGACGGTGATGAGATAGCTCTTGGGCTTGATCCTTTAAATCCGCAGACTTTTGATGTGCCAGATTCCGAATATATTTTTGAAGTTGATGTTCCTTCTGATACAGCAAGCTTTGCAGATGTTAATACCGATACAAATCCTTTTGAGGTGTCGGTTAAAATGAAAGCTGCAGGAAATATTCTGTCAAATCTTGATGCAAGAGAAAGCCTTTACTCAAAAGCAATGACAAATGATGCAACTTTAGGAATTTGTCCTGAATTTATTTACGATGAGGGTTGCAAAATTGAAGAAGCTGTGATACAATTTAAAATAGATGACGAGTATGCAGTCGAAGCAGATACTAAAAAGGCTGAAGATTCTGAGTTCTATGGAATAAAAAAGTATAGTATTTTCAAATTCTTTGAGGATACAGGAACGCTCCTTCCTGTTACAACCGAGATCAATGAGGAAAACAATACGCTCAGCACAACTGTAGATTCCCTTGGTTCTTATTGTGTGATTGATATGGAAAAACTTTTGAATGATTGGCTTGAATCTGAAGCAGAAACAGAGGAACAGCCAGAAGTATTTCAAAGTGTACGTTCATCAGTTATGTATGTAGCTATGCAAATGGTGCAGAACGATACAGGTGTTCCTACCACAGAAACTAAAACTCACATCAAGGAAAGTGAGCCTGTTAATGTTTTCTTTTTCTTAGATAATAGAAACGCAGTAGGAGAGAAAAACTTTGCTTTGGCAAAGGAAAGCATTATATCCGCTTCGGATATAATTTTGAAGAAGTCCTCAGATGCACACATTTATGTTATTTTATGTACAAATGCAAAATCCGATGCAGCTTATAAACTGATCGATGGTAATTGTGCCGATGACAGCTTTACAGATATTTCGAGTCTTGAAGGAGAACTTGACTCCATAACTCTCAGAAGCACAAATACTTTATCGGATAATTGTGTGCTTTCCGACGCATTAAATTATGCTTTAGATAATTATGATAAAGACAGAGCCACATATTGTTTTTATCTTTTTAATCAAAAAAATGTATTGTTTCGTGAATCAACAGGACGCAGTTATTTAAGTGAAGCAAAAACGGCAGGCTTTAATGTAAGCATTATTTCAGAAATTGATAAGGCATACATAGACGGTTATGCTATTGATCTCTATAAAGAAACAAATGGCGTTCATATTAAAAAGTTTTCAAACTTTTCAAATGACATTCTTAAGCATATGTACAGTTCAGTTCCGGTAATTGATGACGATACTGAAACATATAATATGCTGTTGGCATCAGGTTTGCAGAAAGTAACACTCGATGCGCCTATAACCGAGGATTATAAGGAAGCAGCTCTGGATATGTGGAATAATCCAAATTCTACAAAATATTCAGATTATGCCGACACGGACGGGGACGGCTTGTATGATTTTCAGGAGATCGACTTTATCAGTGACAGAATCAAATTTGTAGACGGAAAGGTCAAATTGCCATCGTTTCAGGATTGTCTGGACGAAAAAAATGATCTTTTCTATGTTGAAGATGGTTTGGGCAGATATATAGCTCAGATTGAAAAAGATGATTCGATGATTAACATGACTGATCTCAAGCATAAAATTTATGATAAGACCTATTTGCTGCCGATTTTGTCTGATCCTACAGATGAGACGGGCGATACTGACGGAGACGGATTTGTTGATTATTATGAGTATAAATGCCATGAAAACAGAAATACCGAAAATAGTGATACAAGTATCAACTACTTAAACGGTTTAAGAAAAGATGAGTGGCAAGCTAAAAGTGATCTTGGAAGATTGGTTCGTATTGCAGGTTTTAATTACGATCAACAGCAGAAAATTCTGCGCTCTGATCAATACCCTATACAACGATTTTTTGGTTTTAACCGATCAATAGATGTTGCTGCAGATACTGTTCTCAGCAGTTCAATTTACTGTGACCCAATATGTTTCTTCTATGACGGTAAGGAATATATGCTTGAACTTTGGAAAGGTCAATACGGTATAATGTCAGGTGCAGAAGTAGGATTGTATTACAGAACACCTACTGTTTATACAAGAACGATAACTGTAGCTGATTTTGTTGAACTGGTCGAAACGATTGTTAACGGATTGGTCGATTACGAAGATTTTGGAATTGACGTAAATGAAGTAATATATCAGCTTGCAAGAGAACTGAGCGATGATAATATACTTATAGAGATTTGCGATTTCTTAGGAGTTGATTTGTCTGAATTAATAAATAATATAATTGATATGTCCTACGATCTAGAGGATATATGTGATTATTTAGGAATTGAGTTTTTTGATACAGTTATTTATGAACATACATATTTAGATGATTATGGATGCAATTATAATCCAGACAATTATTATGATGAAAAGTGGTATCGTTCTGTCGCTCCACAGGATATGATTGAGGTTCATTATGAATTTGGTGTAGATGATAATAAAAGCGATTCTACTGATGATACCACATTTAATCGTGATGATTATCATTGGTGGACCACAGGATTTGAATGGGGCAAATATACGAATTCAGAAGAGGAAATAGTAATGAAAATTATTATTGATTTTCATGATAAACAAAAGAAGGAGGCTTTTATAAATGGCGGAGAATTGCCTGAACAAAATGGATATACAGAGAATGAATTGGATTTATACCAAAAACATGGGCTCACTTCGTATATAAGAAACAGTGTTAATGAAGAAGATGGCATAGGAAGAATTGAAGCAGAGGAAACTACTACTACAGTTGTACTTACATATAACAAATATGGATTTAATCCTCAACCTCAATCAGACGGAGATAAAGCATGCATTCAGGCGAATAATAAATCACTTTTGGATGTTTACGAAACTGCTAAAGAAGCTGCCAGAATAGCATATGAGTACGATTCAACAAGCAAGCTTGACAGATTGCTTTATACTAATGATCCGAACTTACTTACCGTTGACGATTTCATCTATGGTTTTGACGCTACTGACTTCTTTGCATTTAATTCTCCTCATACTGAGTTTTTAAAGCATGCTATTGCAGAAAATGCATTTAGTGTAGATGGTGATTACACATGGGCTCTGTATAATAGCTTGGTCACAAATTTGGCTAATAATGCAGCATCATTTTCTTATAGCAAAGAGTATTGGAATAGCTTGCTTAATGTAGGTTCATCCGTACTTGATGTTGTTGATTCTTTAGGCATCAAGCTTACTGTAGGTGACGTACTTGGAATATTGCTCTTGACCGGAAACAACACAAACGATTTAAGACTGATAGCAGAACAAATTGCAGATACAAAGTATACCGATGGATATTCGACAAAATATCTTTATGAGTATTATGAAGAATGGTATATGGAGTATGCACAAATGTACGATATTATGTCAACGAGGGATAATTATGATTGGAATCACTTCCCCGGTCTGATATTCAGTACAGAATTTGTAGTAAATAGAGTTAAAAATCTAAGAGCAAGTTGAGATACTATAGGAATAATGCCGCAGTATTATAACTGCGGCATTATATCTAATTATACTAGGGAGGTTTTATTAATGACAAAAAGAATATTGGCGTTAGTATTGTCAGGAGTTATGATTTTGTCAACAGCGTGCGGGTTGTCAAGTGGTACAAAGGATAAACTTTTTGGGGATTCAGATGTTAGTAAGTTGGTTGCAAATGCCGTTACATTTTCAAACTATGAATTGTTAGATGAATATTTCAAATCAGATAAAATAAGCCAAGACTTAATGGATGATATGCTTGGAACAGCAATGTATACTAATGATTCATACAGAATGACAAATTATCTCTTTGAAAATGGTGCTGATCCAAATTCTGATATGCAGCTTGTTTGGGATGCGGCATATAACGGCTGGTATATACGAACAATGCCGTTCATACATCATCCTGATTTTGACATTAACAAAAAGAATAATCAAGGTCATAGTATTTTATATATGACACTTGGCAGAGAAAGTGTAGGAAATGAATGGACAACATATAAGATTGCTGAAGAACTAATCAATAATGGTGCTGAGATAGAAGAAAATTTTTTCAGAAACAATGATAACACAGGGGATTTTCCTTACAGTCAGCTTTTAAATTCTCCCAAAACAGCAAAAATGATGATTGATAAGTATATCTCAGATGGAAATTCATTGGGAATTCCCAAGGCGATTGAGCAGGCTTTATCGGGTGATATTTCTTCTTGCTTAAAAACTTTGTCTGTTGATAAAACCGATATAAGTGAAGATGAAATCAGTTTAATTATGATTTATGCCTCATGTTATGGAACAACTGATGAATATGAAAGATTATGTGAATTGCTCGAAAGTGATACACACGCGGCATATAGTTATATTGCAGAGTGTGGAAATGTTGAAATGCTTGATTATTTTTTTACAAAGGAAAAAGTTGATCTTAAAGCTGATACAGATGATTTGCACTATGAATCATATTTAGATATTCTGAAATGTGCTGCCGCTTTTGGTGAATATGATGTCTGCGAATATTTATTGGACAAACAGATTGTTCCTTTGACTCACAAATATCCCAGTGTTTTGGCAGGCGCGATACTTTCCGAAAATTTTGAACTGTTTGAAATGTTATATGATTATATAATAGAAAACGGTGATGAAACCGCCGTTGATGGGAAAGACAAATTATCCGAAAATATGATTTATCATATTTTTTTAGAAGTAGGAAAAACGACAGGACAATATGATGTCACCGAATATGATAAAAAAATATTTGATTTCTTTTTTGAACAAGGCAATGATTTTTCAAAAGTTGATATTTCAAAATTCAGTAATTCAAAAAACAATTATATGATTAAAAATGGCAAAAAAATTACGGAAGATGATATTAATGCAATTATCATATCTGATGACAAAAATACGCTGCAACATTTGTTTGATAATAAATATGATTTTACTCAAAGTGAGTTAGAATATGCAATAAAATATTCATCATCTGATATTGTAGATATGTTCATTGAAAACAAAATATTGCCTGACAAGGAATGTTTGAAAAACAGTTTTAGCTCTTCAAAAGCAGTTGTTAAACTTTTAATAGACAAAGATGTAGATACAGATATAAAACTCAATAGTGTTTCATATTGGGACGGAAGTGTAAAACATGGTGACTATACGCTTAAAGATTTATACGAAGCACGTGGCAGAGACGATTTAGCAGAACTTCTTTAATATTGTTTTAAGGCGGACAACTAATGTTCGCCTTATTTTTTTACCATTCACGCCGAATTAGCTGCTATTCACTCTAAAACTATATGAAAATAATAGATTTTACAATATAATAAATTCACAGAGCAGATTATATTAAGCATTGCTCTGATTACTCCATTTTGCTTAAAGCTGAAATGGAGTTTTTTTATGCCCATTTTTAAATACTGGCAGCAATACATAGCTAAATATCCGTAGCCTTCGTTTTGATTCAAAACAAAAAAATCAAAACGGAGGAATAAAAATGAGTAAGAAAACGATAAACGTGTATGACACCATTACAGGTCAGATAGTTGAGGTTGAAGTATCGCAGGAGGTGTACGAGGAGTACAAGAGAGCTGGATGGAGAGAGGAGAAAAACAATAGCTCGTTTTTTAAACATGAAATACAGTTTTCCATTCTGATTGGCGGCAAGGATGGTGCTTTTGAAAACTTTCATGAGTTCATTTCCGATAGTGACCCGACAACAAAAGCAGTAATTGAAAAAATACTTATTAAAGAAGTTCTGACTGCCCTTGAAAAGCTGAAAACATCTGACCGCAGACTTATCGAAATGATATATTTTGAGAATCTTACAGAACGTGAGTGTGCCAAAGAATTGGAAACCACGCAGCAAAATATACACAAGAGAAAGGAACGAATTTTGTACAAGATTCACAAACTTATAGAATTTCAAAAATAAATGGTTGTCAAAGCCCTTACATCGTTCCGTATACAAGTGGAAAGAAAAATCCATGCATCTTGACAATAGAATATCAACTCTGCAGGTACGTTAATCACACGGCCAGTATGAAATCTCGGCAGCCAAAGAAACCATACGCCAAGACTCCGAAAGGATGAGCGATAAATGTGACGTTTCAAAATTCGAAACAGCTTTCCGAAAAGGCGATGAAACGTGTGAGGATAATGATACTTCCCAGTAGGGGCTAAAATAGCGGGTGAAATGCCCATGAGACCGATAAGCTGTCGGTCGCTTGCAGAGTTCCGCCGCAACGGGTATCGGGGATAAATATTGCGGAAAATCGTCTGAAATTTATGAATCAGACGAAGGCAAAACGAATTAAAGGCGGTTTGCGTGTTTTGCAGACCGCCTGTTACATATAAATTAACAAAGGTCAGGAGGCTGATATATGAGCGAAAAAGTTAAGCCTGAAAAATCAGATTTTCGGTACGAATATAATAAATTTGGAGTATATATTCCTGCTCCTACAATCAGATTATCGAAGAAACATTCATGCTGCGGCTGTGTGTGGTATGTCAGAGATACAAATGTGCTGTTCTGTCCGTTTCATAGCTGTATAAGGAATAAGAAAGTTTTTGAAACTCTAAAGAAAAAGGTGAAGGAAAATGCTGATCAAACGAGGTGATATCTTTTACGCAGACCTTGATCCCGTTGTCGGTTCGGAACAAGGAGGTATACGGCCTGTGCTGATCGTACAGAATAATGTGGGAAACAAGTACAGCCCCACCCTCGTGGTTCTTCCGCTGTCAACAGCCAAAAAGAATCATCTTCCCACGCATATCCATATCAAGGGTTCAAAAGCATTGCCCAAAGATTCGATCGTTCTTGCAGAGCAGATACGGACCATAGACAGATATCGTCTGAAAAATTATGTGGGTTCGGTTGATCTTGAACTTATGGAAAAAGTAGAAAAAGCAATGAAAATAAGCATAGGAGTGGATTTTGATGACTAAGTTCGGACAGGCAGAGTATAACGACTTTATGGCAAGGATATTCGCAGATAAGCTTGATAAACTTCTTAAAGAAAGCGAAAAGCAGAATTACATCAACAGAAATACAGAAGATATATACAAAGAATTTGCGTCATCAAAAGACGCAGCTTAAGGAGAAATTGAAATGTTAGGATTTATTATCGGATTATTTGTAGGAGGTACAATCGGAGTGTTTGTAATGGCTCTCTGTACAGTCACCAGGCAAGCGGATAAGTATGAAAACTGCACAGGTTCGGATAAATAATTTCGTTGAGTTTGGTGATACCATTCCATAAAGATTTGTGGTATTCTTGTTAGTAAAAAGTAAAGGAGAGTGTGGAAATGCCGACAGTAACGGTGATACAGCCGACGATAACAGAAGAAAAAGCAGTCAAAATCCGTTGTGCTGCATATTGCCGAGTATCAAGCTATTCCGAAGATCAGCTCAACTCATTTATGGCACAGACAAGATACTATGAAAAAGCTTTTGAAAAGTCTGACAGAGAACAGCTTGTGGACATATATGCCGATGAGGGAATAACAGGTACTCGTGAGGACAAGCGTGACGAGTTTCAGCGAATGATAAAGGACTGTCGTAGGGGTAAAATTGATAGGATTTACACTAAGTCTATCAGCCGATTTTCCCGGAACACAAGAGATTGTCTGAAAAACGTCCGTGAACTGAAAAGTCTTGGCATAACGATACTTTTTGAGAAAGAAAATATTGATACAGACAATATGACCGACGAAATGATGATAACGATTATGGGCGGTCTGGCACAGGAAGAGTCCACTTCGATTTCGCAGAATATGCGGTGGAGTATTCAAAAGAGAATGAAAAACGGAACGTATAAAAATGCTACTCCGCCGTTCGGCTTTAAAAAGGTAAACGGTGATTTGGAAGTTGATGAAAATCAAATGCAGATAGTTCGTCAGATGTTTGAATGGTATGTCAGCGGATACGGTTTGCAGGCAATTGCAGACAAGCTTAACAGTATGAATATACAAAGCGGCAAGCAGTCGGTTTTGTGGAAAGCGGATAATGTGAAATACGTGCTTAAGAATGAACGATATATCGGCGACGCTCTTTTTCAGAAAAGTTACGTTACCGAAACGCTGCCGCACGTTAAGAAAAGAAATTACGGAGAGAAACAGAAATACTATGCAGAAAATGTTAATCCACCTGTTGTTGATAAGGATATTTTTCATAAGGTGCAAGTATTGCTTTTATCTCGACATAGAGATTTTGTAAGCAATGAATATGCATTGTCCGGGAAAATTTGCTGCGGTAAATGCGGAGCGACATATAAGCACAGAAACCGAAGAAACGGTGCATACTGGATATGCCGTACACATGACGTTAATGCATCGGATTGCGAAAACGGAAGCATACCGGAAAGCAAAATCTACTTGGCTTTTATCTGTTTGTGTAACAAGCTGTGGTACAATTACCAAACTGTCCTTATACCACTTCAAACAGCATTACAAGATTTAAAACTGAAAAAATACAGTGGTCAAACTCGGGTTATGGATATCCACAAAGAAATCGCCAAGTTTCGAGAACAAACTCACGTCCTCGCAAGACTGAAAACTAAGGGATTTCTTGACGAGGCTAAATACATTGAGCAGACTACTGAGCTTACGGCAAAGATCAATAAGCTGCAAGCAGAACTGAAAAAGTTTACACACTCAGACGATGAGGACGAAACACTTGATCAGATCGAAATACTTATCGACTTCTTTGAAAAAAGAGATAGTCCTATGACAGAGTTTGAAGAAACGGCATTTGAAAGCATTGTTGATAAGATAGTTGTTAAAAGTCAACATGAGCTAGAATTTCATTTGATGAGCGGATTAAAGTTTAAAGAAAAAATATAGCCAAACTGCCTTGCAAGTCAAATCGCAAGGCAGTTTTTTGTTGCTGTTGGTAATAGCTTTTGAGAAGAAAATGTGGTATTGTTGTAGGTCGAAAGGAGGCGAGATCATGGCTAAAAACAGAACGATACCGTTCGGTTACTGTATGAAAAACGGTGAGATAGCAACCGAGCCAAAAGAAGTATACGCCGTTGTTGCAATATTTGACGAGTATCTGAAAGGCAGAAGTTTGTCAGAGATCGCAAAGCTTATGCAAACAGAGAAAAATCGCTACAATGCTGTTTCGGATAAGTGGAACAAAAATATGGTCAAGCGGATCATTGAAAATGAAAAGTATCTCGGTAATGATACATACCCACAGTTGATCCCCGATGATATTTTCAAGAGAGCAAACGAAAAGCGAGTAAAGAAATCAACAACCATAAATTTGATATCCGATGATTTACAGAAAATCAGAAATCGTACATACTGTATCGAATGCGGTCACAGACTTTCACGGATAGGCGGCAATTCAAAGTATGAGCATTGGGATTGCAGAAATCCAGATTGTTACAAGCTTGAATATAGGCTTACAGACCAAATGATAATAGGGGCAGTTCTGACTGTTCTGAACTCGGCAATAGCTAATCCGAGTTTGTTGGAATCCGGCGGCGAGATAAGCACATATTCACCTACTGCCGATGTGATACGAAAACAGAATGAGATCAATCAGATGACAGATTCTCCGCAAGTGGATTTTGACAGAGTTAAAGCTGAAATTTTCAGGCTTGCCGAAATGAAATACGACTGCTGCACTTACAATGAAAGTCCGCAGAAAACAGACGAGCTCAAGGAATTGCTTAAAGGTCACGAACAATTAAATATGTTGGATATTGGCTTATTCAAAGCGTGTGTTTCACGAATCTGGATAAGCCATTTTTGTACCATAGAAGCCGAGCTTATCAACGGAGTAAGGATCAAGAATATTACTGAAAAAGTCAAAACGTCAAGGAGTGAAAACAATGTCCACAGCACCCAATGTAACGATAATACCTGCGAAAGTGCAGACAGCTGAAAGTCGCAGTAAATACCACCAGTTAAGAGTTGCCGCATACTGCCGAGTATCTACGGCTCAGGAAGAACAGCAGAACAGCTATCAGGTCCAGATCGCATATTACACCGATCTTATCAACAGAAAAAAGGAATGGACGCTTGCGGGGATATTTGCAGACGAGGGTATAAGCGGAACTCAGACAAAGAAAAGAACCGAGTTTAACCGTATGGTAAGAATGTGCAGGAACAAAAAGATAGACCTTGTGATCACCAAGTCAATATCAAGATTTGCACGAAATACAGTGGATTGCCTTGAATATGTCAGACAACTTAAAGACTTGGGTATCGGCGTTATATTTGAAAAAGAAAACATAAACACCTTAACTATGACATCGGAATTTATGATAGCTCTGTATGGAAGTTTTGCACAGGCAGAATCAGAATCCATAAGCAAAAACGTAAGCTGGGGCAAAGAAAAAGCCTACCGTGAGGGCAAGGTGCAGTTTCAGTATAAATATCTGCTCGGATACCAAAAAGGTGAAGACGGGAAACCGGAGATAGTACCCGAAGAGGCTGAAACAGTAAGGCTGATATATACGCTGTTTCTCGACGGATACAGCATGAGCAGGATAAAAAAGCTCCTCGAGAACAAAGGCATTTTGACTTCACAGGGAAATAAAGTATGGAACGAATCACTTATCCGCAGCATTTTGAAAAACGAAAAGTATGCAGGCGACGCACTTCTGCAAAAGACTTTTACCTCAGATTGTATCACTCACAAGATAGTTAAAAATCACGGCGAACGCCCGATGTATCTTGTGACAGATCATCATGAACCCATAATCGACCGTGACACATACAATAGAGTTCAGCAGGAGCTTGCAAGGAGAAGTTCAAAAAGAAAGGTATCAGATAAAACTATCACCGAGCAAGGAAAATACAGCAGTAAATATGCACTTACGGAACTGCTTATCTGCGGAAAATGCGGCACGCCTTACCGCCGTACAACGTGGACTTCAAGAGGAAAAAAGTTAATAGTCTGGCGGTGTATAAGCCGGCTGGAACACGGCAGAAGATACTGTCCCGATTCGCCAACGATAAAGGAAGAACAGCTCCACAAAGCTATAGTACGAGCGATAAATAACTACTACTCTTGTGGTAACGACGTTGAAAAGATCTTAAAAGCGAATATCAGCAATGTGCTTGAATGTCATGGGCAGGAAGAGATCGCAGCGATCGAAAAAAGGCTTAAAGAGATCGACAAGGCAAGAAGTGATCTGATAAGTCTCATAGCAACAGGCGGCTGTGATGAGGACAAGCTGGACAGCGAGTTTGAAAAGCTGTATGAGGAAGAGCAAAGCCTGAGTGAAAGACTTGCAATGCTGAAATCAAAAAATCAAACTTCTGCCGAAACTCAAGCCAAGCTTGATAAGATAATAGATATGATAGAGCATGAGAAATTCGAGCTGGAAACGTTCGATAATGTGCTTATCAGAAAGCTGATAGAATGTGTGAAGGTTCTGAGCAAGACGGAGATACTGGTGATTTTTAAAGGTGGGTATGAGGTCAGAACGGAAATAGAGTAATATTAGAGAACGGCTTGCGGAATATCCACAGGCTGTTTTTTGTTGGGAGGTGCAGCATTGTCCAAAAACTTTGAAAGCATAAAAACAAGAAAATTCGGTATAGAGATAGAAATGACAGGACTTACACGAAGTCAGGCGGCAAAGGCTATGGCAAATGTCCTTGACGGGCGTGTTGAACACGAGGGTGGAAGCTATGACAAATACATTGTAACTGATTCAAAGAACAGAAAGTGGGCGATAGTTTATGACGGAAGTATCAACTGTTACAACTCAAACGGAGACAGAGCGTCCAAGTCTTACAGCGTGGAAATGAATTCTCCTGTGCTGGAATATGAGGATATTCCGCTTTTGCAGGAAGTTGTCAGATCGTTACGCCGTGCAGGCGGAGTTACAGGCCCGAGATATTGTGCAGGCACTCATATACACATTTCAGCCGACGATTATACACCGCAGCAGATGCGAAATCTTGTAAACATCTTCGCAAGCAAAGAGAATTTTCTGTGGGACGCTTTGCAGGTATCATCTGCCCGTGAAAGCTACTGTCACAAGATGGACAAGCAGTTCATAGCGGACATAAACCGCAAGAAACCCAAAGATATGGAGGAGATAAAAAAGCTTTGGTATCGTGGAAGGATGAGTGAGCAGTTTCAGCATTATTCAAACAGCCGATATGTTATCTGCAATCTTCACAGCTTTTTTCAGCACGGGCATTACGAGATCCGTGCGTATAATGGTTCACTTCACGCCGGTGAGGTAAGAAGTCAGATAGTGCTTGCATTAGCCATAAGCAATGCAGCTATGACCAAGAAATATTGTTCTCCGCACGTTTCACAAAGTGATAATATGAGGTACAGTTTCAGAGTATGGCTTTTGAATCTTGGACTGATAGGAGATGAATTCAAAAATTGCAGGACACATCTGCTGAAACATCTTGAGGGGGACATAGCCTGGCGACATCCGGAGGACGGCATTGCTGCAAGGGCAAAGCTAAAAGAAAAACGAGAGCTTGAAAAACAAGCGGCTCGTGAGCGGCGTGCCGAGCCTGTAAGCGGCAACAGCACACAAGCCGAAAATGTACCCGAAGAAAACAACGAGCCGTTAGAAAGCGAATGTGACGGCATTGAAGAACTTGAAATGAGTATGTAAAATTGCAAAGGAGTTTTTATGGAATACAGAAGATTATATATCGCTTATGGCAGCAACATCAATCTTGAGCAAATGGCATACCGCTGCCCGAATTCAAAGATCATCGGTAAAGAAATGCTGAAAGGCTATGAGCTGGAGTTCAGAGGCGTTGCTACCATTGTGCCGAAAGAAAACGCAGAAGTTCCTGTTTTAATATGGGAGATAGACGGACGTGACGAACACAGTCTTGACAGGTATGAGGGCTTTCCAAATCTTTACCGCAAGGAGCTGTTTGAGATAGAGGTAGACGGAGAAAAGAAAGAGTGCATGGCGTACTTGATGAACAAAGGACAGATATCGCCGCCGACCAGTTATTATTACAGCGTCATAAATCAGGGATATGAGGCGAACGGTATGGACACAAGCTATCTGAGGGCGGCACTTGAAAGGTCGGTTTACGGGCAGCATTTTGATGGATTTCAAGAAGAACTTGAAGAAGATGATCTTCAGATGAAGTTTTAAGGAGCGTGGTCAAATGAGATACAAAGGATTTTACATCAAGATCTCACCCGACAGCAACATTCGCAGGGTCGACAAGAAAGGCAGAGATATTCTATGCGAAGGATTTTTGATACAGGTTTTCGCTGACGAGACCGAACGTATTGAGATCGACAACTTTACTGCTGCGGTGGGGTTTGAGATACTGGAGGACAGTTTTGCGGAGGCGGTGCAGTTTGCGAAGGATTTTGTGGAGTGTGAGGGGAAGGAATATCGCAAGGGTGTTTAAGTAAGTTATATTGTGATTAGTTAAAAGGAGAACAAGGCGGTAGGGAAATTATCGCTTTGTTTTCTCTTTCAAGCTTTTGAGTATGTTGAGAGTTTGAAAGAGAAAACACATACTTTTGTCGATAATTGTCGGATTTGATGTAGAATAAACTTGAAAAATAGCGAAAATGCACAAAAAGAACTTGAAATTTGGAATGATTTGTAGTATAATAAAAACAAGCTAATGCATTGGCACTGTTGATCTCAAATGAATTTGTTCTGTATATCAATGATAAAATAAGGTTTTATATCAAGACGAATATTTTTATTAATTATGATACATTTATATTTTAGAAAATCCAATATGATAGTAGGAGGAGAAAAATGATTTTATCGGATAATGAAACAAAGATTGATATGTTAAACAATAAAGCAATTGCAAAAACAGTGGCGGATATTATTCGTGATTGTGATGATCGTCCGATCTCTATTGGTATTCATGGAGACTGGGGTGCTGGTAAATCTTCGATTTTGGCCATGGTTGAGGATGAGTTTAATTCAGCACCTAATAAAAATGATAAAATTGTATGTATTCGTTTTAATAGCTGGCAACATCAAGGTTTTGAAGATGCAAAAATAGCTTTAATGAGTGCCATTGTTTCTGAGTTATCTTCAAATGTAACGATATCAGAAGAAGCAAAAGATATATTACAAAAACTATGGAAAAATATAAACTGGTTTTCTGTTGTAAAAACAGCGGGTAGTGCTGCTTTTTCCCTTGCAACAGGTCTACCTCCAATTGGATTACTAAACACTCTAACAGATAAATTGAAAGGTACAATTTCAAATGAAAAAAAGGTCAAAGGCGCATTAGACAGCATAGAAAGTTATATGACCGACGCAAAGGTTTTTGAAGATGTATCTTTGAATAAAGAGTTTTCTGAATTTCAAAGATCATTTGAGGAGTTATTAAAAAAATCAAAAATAGATAAGTTGGTTATCTTAATTGATGACTTAGACAGGTGCCTCCCTAAAGTAACTATTGAAACTTTAGAAGCAGCCCGCTTATTTATGTTTACAAAATATACAGCTTTTGTTATAGCTGCAGACGAAGCAATGATTGAATATGCTGTTCACAGTCATTTTCCCAATTTGCCGACAGAGAAACAAGATGATGATAATAGTGATGATTATTCAAAGCGTTATCTTGAAAAACTTATTCAAGTCCCATTTAAAATACCTGCTCTTGGTAAAGTAGAATCCGAGATGTATATTACTCTTTTAATGATTAGTTCGCAAATAAAAGATGATGATAAGGAATTCAACAAATTACTTTCAGTAACTATTGAAAAAATGAAAAAACCTTGGGAAAACTCAGGATTTAGTGAAGAAGAATTACGAAACACATTGGAAACGAGTTATCCTTCACTTATTGAAAAAATATCTGTGGCAAATCAAATTTCAGATATTCTATCAGGAAACACTCAAGGTAATCCTCGAAAAATCAAGCGGTTTATCAATATGTTGTTGTTACGTAAACAAATGGCAGATGCTCGTGGTTTTGGAGACTTGATTCAGATTCCAATTTTGGCTAAATTGATGCTTGCAGAATATTATTTTTCAGATCAATACAAAGAAATTGCAACACTTACTGATGATTATGGTAAATGTCCTTTATTGATTAAATTTGAGAAGCAATTGTCATCCACTGATTCTCTCTCCAAAATAGAAGAATCCGAATGTGTTGCTATTGCAATATCAACTCCAAGAGATGGACAAATGCAAGAAACACCTAAAAAAGACAAGCATATTGAACAATGGGAAAAAGATGAGGCTTTTTCAAAATGGGTTGCAAGTGCACCTGCGCTAGAAAACGTTGACTTACGTCCATATTTCTTTGCATGCAAAGAGCGAGAAGACTTTTTCTTTGAACAAATAAAATCCGAGCAGTTGAGAGAATTAGTAGCTGTATTGATGAGCACAAAAATGGTGATTGCGCGCAAAAAAGATGAAATTATTAAACTCACAAAAGACGAATCACAAGTGGTGTTTAATCAATTGAAAATAAAAATAAAAAAGTCTTCGGATATATTATTGCAGCCTGATGGTATTGACGGAATACGAATTCTTGTTGAACATCATAAAGCGCTGGAAAATAGTTTATTAAACTTCATTGAGTCCTTTCCTGCAAACAATGTTGGTGTTTGGATATGTGCGGGTTGGGATAATAGTATTACTACTGAAGAAGGCAAAGAAAGACTTCGTAATTACATAGAAAAGTTAAAAACAAATGGAACAAAATTAACAAAAACAGCTGCGGAAACTGCATTAAAATGAGGTGAAAAATCATGGGAACATCTACAAGTAATCGAGGACAAAACGGGAAAACACCGTTAGTACCATCTTGGTTAAACGATGATGAAAATAACGGTACACAACCGGATTCGGAAATCACTGGCGATAATATTCAACAGCAGGATGATACGCAGTCATATGATTCAAAGCGATTTACATCTCCTAGAAGTGATTTTACTCGCTACATAAACAGTGGTGGAAATAAAACAGGCAGGCTGCATAAAGCTATTTCATCATATGTGAGAAAATCTGCTGGAGGATCAAAGAATGCAACAATGCGTTTAGGCTCAGCACGAAAAAGTACTGCAAAATTAGTAAGCATTATGAGCGGTTTTGCTGGCGGCAATATTTCTGCTACAGCATACAGGTTCAATCTTGGAGATATAATTGGAAAACCTGCCAAAGAAGCTTTTCTTCGAATTATGGACTTTGTTTGTCCGGATGGTGGTAGGACTGATGAGGGAATTGCGAGAAGTGCATACATAGAAGCGTTATCTTCGATACCGGATTTAGAAAACAAACAAATCGAATCATTATCTCATTTAGAATTTCTTGCCTTTACTGAAATATATATGGCAGATGTTATACAACAAAAACTTCTTAATGATATTGGTAATAAGATTTTTTCGCTGCCCAATGATATATTATGTATTGAAAACATAGAGAAACAAATGAAGGACTTTATACAAAATGCGATTTCAGATTCTATTTCAAGGTTAAATGTTGATATTTGCAACATCAGTCAGCAGCAAGCCCAAGATGTCGTAGATTCAGTTTATAATACAGCGTTTGAAATAATGTCTTCATATGGGGAGGAATAGTTTATGAGCAAATATAAGCTGATTGGTAGCTATGATGGCAATGATATTAGTATGAAAAAAATTGAAAATACTGTAGTTGCTCAAATACCTTTGAAAAACGAAGGTGGGCTTTTAGTTTACATAGAAAATATTCTTAATGATCTTAGAAAAAAAGAAATATATCCTACAGAAGATGGGTTTGATATTATTGCATTAGCAATATTGGTTTATCTCGCTGATACAAGAATATCTCGAATCAAACATGCAGAAGATAGTTGGACAAGAGAAATTGCTATTGAACTTCCGGTTTTCAATTTGAATACTTGGAAATCTGCAAAAAAACTATTCTCACAAATGCTAAATTTTCTTACCGGCGACCGTTGGAAAATTGATTTTGTTAAACGGGAAAATGTTCTTGCAGAAAGCAAAGAACGAAAAACTAGTTATGATGCCGTATCGCTGTTCTCGGGCGGTATGGATAGCCTTATTGGAACAATTAATCATTTGGAACAAAATCATAGTATTGCTTTGGTAAGCCATGCAGGTGACGGTTATACTAAGGAAGCTCAAAAAGCTTTACTTGCCGAGTTCAAAAACAAATATCCCAATATAATGCCAACATATTTTAATCTTTGGCTTTCTTTTGGCAAAGATATGCTGCTTGATGGAGACATAGAGAATTCGACAAGAAGTCGCTCGTTTTTGTTTATATCTTTTGGTATTTTCATTCTCAGTGGGTTGAAGGACAATAATGTTCTGCAAGTACCTGAAAATGGACTTATTGCACTTAATGTACCGCTTGATAATCTGCGCGTTGGATCTCATAGTACTAGAACAACACATCCATTTTATATGAATCTTTGGAATAAGGTATTATTAAGTTTAGAGTTACCATATTCAATAGTAAATCCATATTGGAATAAAACTAAAGGTGAAATGGCTGATGAATGTTTGAATAAGGATATTTTGTTGGAGATAATTCGAAAATCTACATCGTGTTCTTCACCACAAAAAGCTCGATGGTTTGGGCTGCCATCCCAGCATTGTGGATATTGCGTACCTTGTCTTATTCGTCGTGCAGCTATGCATAAAGCGTATAAATTCGAAAATGACCCAACAATTTACTCCGTAAACTCCGTTAAAGAAATTATCAATGCCCATTCTAAGCGTAAAGGAGAACAGCTTCGCTCGTTTCAAATAGCAATAAAACGCATTAAAGAAAATCCAGACTTGAAAAATATACTTATTTACAAAGGTGGCAGGCTTGATGGAAATAAAGAATACATAGATCAGTTATCCAATGTTTATTACCGTGGTTTGATGGAAGTTGATAACTTTATTTCCGAATACTTAAAGTATGAAGAACATAAAACTGATAAATAGATCTTTTGAGGATAATTGATATGATTTACGATTTACATTGTCATCTGGATTTATTGCCGTCAATGAGAGAGTTTGCTAAGGACGCTAAAGAAAGTAATATTAATATTTTAGCTGTAACAACTACGCCGAAAGCATATGAAAAAGAAATAGCTTATTTTCATTTATATGAAAATATAAAAATTGCGTTGGGATTACATCCCCAGCTAGTTTCTGAACGATCCAATGAGCTAGATCTAGTTGAAAAATACATTGAAGATGCTGCTTACATTGGTGAAATAGGATTGGACTACAATCGTCAATTCTACTCCTCAAAAAATAAACAAATAGATGTTTTCGAGAATATAATCAAATGGTGCTCATCAAAAGGTGGAAAGGTGATTTCTATTCATTCTGTTCATGCTGATAAAAATGTACTTGATATTCTTGAAAAGTATGATTGTACCAAGAATAACAAATGTATTCTTCACTGGTTTTCTGGTTCTTTATCACAACTTCGTAGAGCAGTTGAAATGGGATGTTATTTTTCTATAAATGAGATGATGATGCAATCGTTGAATGGTCGTAAATTAATATCGAACATTCCAATTGATAAGGTATTGGTTGAATCAGATGCTCCTTTTATTAATAGAATAAGCACGCCTCAGCAACTCGAAGCTGCAATTCTGAGAGTTGAATTGTATGCAAATACTATTTGGAATCATGGCTCAGAAATTATTCATTTATCTAGTAAATCACTATTTAAATAATTTTACGTACGTGAATCAATTTACTTTTATCAGATATAAATTTAATAGTGTCATACCGTGATAATTTACTCTTAAAGCACAACAAAAAATTGGAGATTTATTATGACATATAAATATTGTTTAGTTAGAAGAGCTATATATGAAAACGATCCTACAAGTAAATTAAAAAAGCGTCGAAGTTTAAAGGATATGAAAAGATTATTTAAACTTCCATTTTGGATTATGATGTTTTTGGTGATATGTTCATTAATATCTATTGCTTTGATTCTATTGTTTAAATTTAATACTATGTTGGTTTCTATTCCTTATTTTGTAATTGCACTAGTTTCATTCGTTTTTGAGATACCTCGTGAAGATAAAATATATCATATGGAAGAGCGAAATAAAGAAATTCGAATAAAAGAGTGTGAGTATGAAGAATATATTAATAATGTCAGAGAAATTCTAACAGAGTTAGGAGTAAATACTCCGAATAAGATTGAAAAGCTTAAGGAAGAATGCGAGGAAATTTTAATCAAAAGGAACAATAGGTTTTCAAATATAAACAACAGAATAATCGATATGCTAATAGGAGTTCCACTTGGTGCGTTGATAGCAAGTACTATATATGCTGATACTAAAACACAAAATGAGGGTATTGTTTTGATTTTATCTATAGGATTAATATTATTTATAATTATTCAAATTGCAAAAGTTTGGCAATATTACACAGATGCAAATTTTAAAGATAGATACCTTTTAGATGTTTTAAATGAACTTAGTTATTATAGTGACGAATAAGAAATAGATTCCGTTTTTCAATTGTAAAGCAGATACTGACAATATTCATCTATTTTATAGTAGCAAGACATATTGGTGATACCAAATGGATATTCACCTGAAAAAGCCCGTATTTACGGGCTTTTTTGATGTTTAGAAAACGAAAAATTTTAGTGTAAAACCGTGGATGCTTTTCACCGGTTTTCACGGAAAAAAGGGAGTCGAACCCTACACAACAAAAAACATCGAACATAACGGCAAACTTTGAGCAGATTCCGATCTGAGCCTGCCGATTTGTTCTGAAAAAATATTCACAAAGTTTTAAAGGCTGTTTTGTCTATTGTCACGAATTTAAGTGACGATGATAGAACAGCCTTTTTTCATTTCTAAGGAAAGGTTGTGATACCAATGTGGTAGCTATACTATTAAAAATAAAAAACAAAAACTATACGAACGGAGGAATGCCAATGAATGAAAAACTTGTGATCAATGCAAATCTGCTACGCAAAGAGCCAGAGTTCGGTACAAGAGTTTGCGTGGTGGAAAAGGCCGAAGCAGTCACCCACGAAAAATTTGAACACCTGAAAAGACATCCGATGCAGGACAATGATCTGATCGCAGAAAACACAGACCTTATGTTCTGCGACATCAATAATGAGTATCATTGTCTGCTCATATACGATGAAGATCAGGGCGACGGTCTGCTGATTGAATCAGAAGGTGCACCTTATGCACGATATGCTCAGTATATTCCAAATGCAAAACTGCTTTACGAAAATCATATGCAAACGCATTTGCAGGAAATGAAATTTTACTGTCCTCTTGAGATCAGCAGATGGGACGATGATGAATACAATGAAATCTCACCCAATGAGGCTGCTGCTTATGAATCGGAGATAAATTATTTTATCAGCGATTTTAATCTGCCAGAGGAAAAAGAGCGAGGTCTGATGCATTGGTACAATAGAGGAAATTCTGTTGACCAAAAGGTGTTTTCAGCATTTATGTCTGTCGAAGAAAATGACGGAGAACTTATGGGAGTGATCACAGCAAGCGTTTACGGTCAGCTTACGGAAGATGAACTTGAAGATCTCCGTGAATATTGTATCGGTCAGCTCAGCGACGGTGCAGGAGAGAGTTTGGAACAAAGACCGATAAAAACTCCTGACGGCGAGATCTATGTCAGCTTCTGGAGTTTTGATGACAGCTGGTCATTGCAAACAGCAGAGGAAATGGATCACAATCATTCCAAAGAGCTGACCGAAGAACCTGAAATGACATTGTGAGGTAATTTATGATGTATGATGTATGACGAAAAGAAAATTGAATGGCTAAAAAACGGTATCCTGAAGGCACACGCATCTGCCTTGACAGAATGAATGATGATCCATTCCCTGTTGAGTCCGGTACTCTTGGCAAGGTCGATCACGTCGATGATATCGGCACTGTGCATTGTGTTTTTGATAACGGAAGAACGCTTGGAGTTATCCCTGGTGTGGACGATTTCCATATCGTAAGTGAAGATAGTGAGCAAACAGAAGATGAAGAATTGAATATATCAATGTGACGGTCAAGTTTTGAAAAAAGCTTGACCGTTTTTTTGTTGATAGATTTACAATATAAGTGCAACACAAAAAAAAGAATGACACATAAAGCCACTCGTGTTATAATATGGGAGTCACCACACAACCATAAAACAGGAGGAAGCAATATGCGTCATTACACCCATTTTACCACAGAAGAGAGAGAAAAGTCAAGAGTTTTGAAAGCTCAAGGACTGAGCATTCGGGCAATTGCCAGAGAACTTGGAAGAGCTCCATCATCTGTAAGCCGTGAATTCCAAAGAAACTGCTATGCCAAAGGTGACTACGCAGCATATCATGCAGATAGATTATACCGGAAACGGCGAAAAAACTGCGGTAGAAAGGCAAAACTGCTGGATGATGCAATACGCAATTATGTCATGGAAAAGATGAATCTACGCTGGTCTCCAGAGCAGATTGCAGGACGTGCCAAACGTGATAAGGAACCGTTTTGTATTTCATTTCCGACAATTTATCGTGCGATTGATTCAGGAATTTTACCGCCGCAGTTGAAAAAGATCATGCGTTTCAAATGGAAGCATAAGAAATGCAAAGGAACAGACAATCGTGGAAAAATCCCGGATACTACGCCCATTAGCGAGCGTCCTGCCGGTGCTGAAAATCGTTTGAGATATGGTCACTGGGAAAGCGATACGGTTCTCGGTATGCGGAAAACAGGCTGTTTTGGCACACATGTGGAGCGTAAATCAGGATACCTTGTTACATTCCGAATAGATGACAGACAGGACAATGCTTTCAATTACGCCACGATCAAAGCTTTTTCTTCCATTCCGGAGAAGCTGAAAAAGAGTTTTACTGTCGATAATGGAAAAGAATTTGCTGCACATAAAGCTTTGGCTGAGGATACAGGAATGAAAGTATTTTTCTGTGATCCTTACTCTCCATGGCAGCGTGGCACAAACGAAAATACCAACGGCTTGCTTCGTCAATTCTTTCCGAAAGGAACTTCATTCGCCAACGTTTCTGATGATGATTTACAACACGTTGTCGATCTCATCAACAATCGCCCCCGCAAACGTCTTAATTTCCTGACGCCATTTGAGGTGCTTCAAAAATTTTTTCTCTGATTGTGTTGCACTTGACTTGACAATCTATCTTTGAAAAATCGGAAAGGAGATGATTCGTACTGATAAAATATTTTGATATCTTTGCAGGAATAGGCGGATTCCGATCGGGACTTGAAAAAGCAGGCGGATTCAAGTGCGTCGGTTATTGTGAAATAGACAAATATGCAAAGAAAGCATACGAAACGTTGTACGATACAAGAAACGAGGTGTTTTATGATGACGCAAGAAAAATCGACCCAAAAGAGCTGCCTGATCTCGACCTTATATGCGGAGGATTCCCTTGCCAAAGCTTTTCGATCGCTGGAAAACGAAAAGGATTCAGCGATACCCGAGGAACTCTCTTCTTTGAGATCGCCAGAATTGCCGCCATTAAAAAGCCTAAGTATCTGCTCCTTGAAAATGTTCCCGGACTGTTATCGCATAACTGTCTTAGCTTCGCACGACGGGCAGGACGTTTGCGGCCATCATCGGTACGTTGGATGATTGCCTTAGCTTTGCACGGCAGGTACGATGTCGTATGGGAAGTGCTTAACAGCGCAGATTTTAGTCGTGCGGAGCTAAGACAGTGCCCCAATCCAGAAAAAGAGTGTATATTATCGGATTTCATAGAGAAAAGTGTTCCGGAAAAGTATTGTCTTTCACAGATGCAAATCCAAAAACTCTTGTCAAAAGAATTTCAGGCAGAGAAGGCAACAGAGTATATTCAGCCGACGGACTGAGCATAACCCTTACAAGTCAAGCTGGCGGATTCGGCGGAAAAACAGGCCTTTATGAGATAATCGGCCTGCCGATAAAATCAAAAACTAAGTCAGGCTATCAGATTGCTCTGCCCGGTGACAGCATCGACCTTGCATATCCAAATATGAATTCAAGGCGTGGGAGAGTAGGAAAGGAGATAGCTCATACCCTTACAACAAGCTGTAATCAGGGATATTACGCATTTGGGATAGATATGAATCCTGAGCCGAAAGTCACAGAGCTTGCAAGATGTATCACCGCAAGGCAGGACAGCGGTATCGGTCATCACAAAGGCGAAAAATCCGGAGTAGTCCTCATAACAGACCCGATAGCCGTGCTTACTCCCGAAAAGGAAAAAGTCCGTCAGCAAGGCAGAAGATTTAAACTTCCAAACGAGCCGATGTTTACTTTGACCGTTACCGACAGACACGGAGTTGTGTACTGTGGATATATCAGAAAGCTTATGCCGTTGGAATGCTGGCGGCTGCAGGGCTTTACAGATGAGCAGTTTGAAAGGGTCAAAGCCACAGGAATGTCTGACGCTCAGCTTTACAAACAGGCAGGAAATGCGGTGACAACCAATGTTATTGAGGCTCTGGCAAAGTATATTTTAGACATTGATAAGGAGAATGTGAATGGAACAGATAATCAAAATTTTTGAAAACGAGAAGTTTGGTCGGATCAGGACTATAACTAAAGACGGGGAACCGTGGTTTGTGATTGCAGATGTATGCAGAGCTCTTGAAATCAGAAATTCAAGGATGGTTGCAGGTCGTCTGGACAGGGATGAGCTGATGTCAGTTAAACTGACATCAGGTGGTCAGCGGCGTGAAATGACCGTAATTAACGAAAGCGGACTCTATGCGGTTATTATCAGAAGTGATAAGCCGCAAGCACAATCTTTTCGTAAATGGCTGACTTCCGAGGTAATTCCAACGATCAGACGCACAGGGGGTTACGTCAGCAACGAGGAAATGTTCATAGAAAACTACCTCCCGTTTCTCGACGAGCCGTACCGTGACCTGTTCAGACTTCAGATGACGGCTATCGAAAAGCTGAACGAGCGTATCAGACACGATCAGCCTTTGGTGGAGTTTGCAAATCAGGTGACAGGCACCAATGATCTTATCGACATGAACGCAATGGCAAAGCTTGCAAGAGCCGACAATATCCCTGTGGGCAGAAACAAGCTGTACGGTTGGCTCAAAAGAACGGGTGTACTGATGTCAAACAATCTGCCATATCAGAGATATATCGACAGAGGATATTTTGCGGTCAAGGAGTCGGTATTCGAAACGGACGGTCTGAAAAAGACATATCAGCAGACGCTTGTGACCGGAAAGGGGCAGGTGTTCATAATCGGACTGCTGAAAAAGTATTACGGAAAGGAGATTTTGCAGTAATGGATATTCAAGGCGTTACTCTTGACGAGCTCAGAAAAATGAAGGACATCGAAGGTCTTGTCCTGCAGGGCTGCGGCGGTCAATTGCATGACTGGGTGAACGGCATAAACGATATGCTGACGGAAAGCGGAATATTGCAGAACGGCAGTAAGTTTGAAAAAGCATTCTCTTTTAAAAACGGGAACCTTACCTGTCTGCTGTTTCCCTTTGAAGATGTTCAGCTTGATGTAGGAAGGCTTGCAATATGGCGGCTCCGAACGAGGGAGGATTTCGGAAGCACATGGCTGTCTGATTATGTTGAGAATAATCTCGGCGGATTTATTTCGGAACAAGTTGAAAATGAAGATTTAGAAATGGAGATAACGTAATGACATATTTATTCACAGGAATGCTGACAGGCGGAATTTTAGGAGCTGCAATAGGTACGCTTGGAACAGCGGTATATTTTTTTAAAAAGGAAGCCTGCAGACTGAAAAACAGATGCAGAAGGGAGAAAGAAAATGCATGATTTCGAGGTCATAGAGATCGCAGGACAGACAGCCTTGTTCACAAACGACAGATTGACGCCTGCAGATATTCCGAAAGGAACATACTGCTATGGTCTGAGGCAGTCGGATGACAGCGAACGTTTCTGCACTATTGAAAAGAACGTTACCGTAAATCACGGAGGAACTGTCATAACCAAAGAACCGATAGATCTCGGAGAAAAAGGTTTCATTTCTTTGACAAATGATACCGAACCGAATTTTATTGGTGAAACAAGCACGTTTACGGAGTTTATGAGCAATGAAGATCATTGTTCTATGGAAGAAACCGAAGATTTTGAAATGGAGATGAGCTGATGCACACAAACAAAATCAAAGCTAAAGTGGACTTCAAATTCTGTCTGGGAAGTATTCCCGCAATGCTGAGAGCCACAAAGCCCGTACTTTCTGACCGTCAATACAAGGAGCTGTGTAACGAAGTAAACAAGGTTGACGGCTATCTTGAACAGAAACGCATTATATTCAGCTATGTTGATCCAATGATCAAGGGCTGAAGAAAACACAATTAAATAACAACTAAGGTCAGGTCGTTTTGCCAATGACAGAAAAACTTCTGTTTTTAGCAAAGCGACTTTCTTTCTGTCATTGGTTCTAACGGCAGAAAGGAAAAACATGAACAGTTTTATGTCATGGGTAGGGGGAAAGAAGAATCTTCGTGACGAGGTTCTTGCAAGATTTCCACCTTACTATGAAAGATATATCGAGGTGTTCGGCGGTGCAGGCTGGGTGCTGTTTCACAAGCCGCCCGGTGCAGATTTTGAGGTGTACAATGACTTTAATTCAAATCTTGCAAACCTCTACCGCTGCGTTCGTGATAAGCCTGCAAAGCTGAAATACAAGCTTAGGTATGTGCTTGATTCAAGAGAAGATTTTGACCTGACTTCAAGCCTGCATAAGCGTGGAATACTGCCAAGGCTTTATGATGTTGACCGAGCGGCTAAGTTTTATCAGCTTATACGTTACAGCTATGCAAGCGGTCTTGAAAGTTTTGGCAGTCAGCCACATTCAATGTGGTCTGATTTTCCGATGATTGATCTTGCGGCTAGGCGTTTGCAGAAGGTCGTTATCGAAAACAAGGATTTTGAAAAGCTTATCAGGCAGTATGACAGACCTGTAAGCTTTTTCTACTGCGATCCGCCGTATTTTGCTACAGAGAATTACTACAAGGACGTAGGGTTTACTGCAAAGGATCATATCAGACTGCGTGATACACTTTTAGAGATCAAAGGCAAGTTCTTGGTTTCATACAATGACTGTCCGGAGATAAGGGAGATATGGGACAAGCATAATATCCACATCGAGGAGATAAGCAGACTGAACAATTTGGCACAGCGGTATGACGGCGGCTGTCAGTATGCGGAGCTGCTCATTTCAAATTACGATACAATCGAACGAGCGAGAGCTATCAAACAGCTTTCGCTTTTTGATTAGGAGGTTTTTATGAAGAAAATAATATTGGCACAGGTTTTAACGGCAAAAGGCAAAACAGAATTTTCAGGGCTTTATGACAGGCACGGAAATGCTGTAACGGTGGAGGTCGAACGTGACAGCAGCGGTGTTTCACTCATCGTATGGCAGAACGAGCAGAAAAAGCAGAATTTTGACGGTGGAATATCCGAAGAGGAGATACAGCGTACCTGTGCAATGTTTGATGACTGCGGCGATTGTCCGCTGAAAGAGTATTGTGAAAGTGAGGCAAAAGAATGAGGATACTTGTGTTTGAACCTCTGAAAGAACCGTATGTGAAAGATATCGAGGATGATATCCAGGCAATGCAGGAAGTAGTCGGCGGAAGCATTGAACCTATATATTTTGAATCTGATGGCAAGGCTTTAGCGTGGTGCAATGATGAGTTTCTGCTGAACGGCTCCGCACCTAACAGGATAGTGGGCGAAACGCTTGTCCACGGCACATTCTACATTTCAGGCAACTGCCGGAACGAATACGGCGAGTGGGACAGCTGTTCGCTTGCCGACGAGCAGATTGAAAAGTACAAGGAGCAGTTTGATCATATCATAGTTGATCTGCCCGGCATAGGGCTGGTTGCTGTGAGAGAAACAAGACCTGAATTGATCGAACCGGAAGAAACAGAATTTGAGCAGACATTGTAAAATGCGAAAGGAGAATGATAAATGATAAAAAACAGAATATTAAAGAAACTTAGTGCAGGACTTATGGCAGGACTCTGTGCTTTTTCTATGTTCGGTTCATCTATGAGCGGAGCAATCACAGCAAGTGCCGCAAGCTCATCGACTGAAAACGCAGCGTTCCCGTCGGCAGATACGGTGATCGCAAAGGCGGCGACCTTGCTGGGTACACCGTATACCTATGGAAACAAGGGCTACTGGTATGCGTATGATCAGGGTCAGTACACTCCGCTTTCTGTTGAAACGATAAATAATCTCGGCATTGACTGTTCGGGACTTGTGTACTATACTCTTACGCAGCTTGGATACAAAACATCGGGGTTCAGTTGGAACAACCCTGTGCCTGTTGACACAGATCATTGGCTTACAGTCAATGATAACT